>Ga0187865_1000970_pt1 | contig 36133 bp, 29 predicted proteins | sample June2016WEW_11_1_2_FD_132989 | JGI IMG/M metagenome (GOLD analysis project Ga0187865, IMG submission 132989) | Peatland microbial communities from SPRUCE experiment site at the Marcell Experimental Forest, Minnesota, USA - June2016WEW_11_100 | ecosystem: Environmental > Terrestrial > Soil >...
AGGTGTGAGAGGTGAGAAGGCGAAGTGAGAAGTGAGAGGGGGAAGGCGTGAGAAGGTAAAGGCGTGAGAAGGAGTTCGACCCCCTCTCACGCCTTTACCTCTCACTTCGTCGTCTCACCTCTTACTTCGCCGTCTCACGTCTCACGGCTCACTTCTCACTAGTACATGAGGCTGATCGTCCCCAGATCTTTGTTCTTGCGCGCCGGATCCAGACGGAACACGCCCGGATCGCCCCGCACGACCAGCTTCACGAACTGGCCGACGCCGGTGCCCTCGGGCGAGAGCGCGGCCAGCTGATAGTAGCCGTCCCTCAGCCCGGTGAAGCTGAAGCGCCCGTCCTTGCCGACGTCTGCGGCGGTGACCATGGACGACAGGATGGCGCCCTCCGAGCGCGGGGACTGGAGCAGCGGATCCACGCCGGGGCCCGGCTCGTCGGCGATGAGCAGGGCGATGCGCCAGCCGGGCGTCTTCGTGGCCAGGCGCCCGCTGACCGTGCCGTCCACGTAGGCCGGACGCGGCCGCAGCGTCGCGGCTTCGCCCGCCGTGGACGGGGAGACGGCGCGCTCACGCCACGCGGCCTCCGCGGTGGCGTCCCCCGCCACGTGCGCGAGATCCGCGAACTGCTTCGCGGCCTCGGCGCCGTACTCGAACTTCGTCGAGTCACTGAGCGCGCGCAGCACCTGGCGGGTGAAGCCCGGCGCCGGCGTGTTGATGCCGGACATCGCGTAGAGATAGGTCATCGCGCCGGTCCGCTCCGGATGCGGACTGAGGAAGATGCCCGCCCGGGCCGCCTCGGGCTCCCAGCGCAGCGCCTGGATGGCGGCGCGGCAGCTGGTGGCGCGAATGGCGAGGCCCGACACCTCGTCGCGATGCGTGTCGATCCAGGCCGTGAGCTTCTGCTCGTTCGCCCTGGTGTCGGCGGGCAGCACCCGCTCGTCGCTTCCCGGATGGACGCAGTCGTCGGCGGTCGACGTCGGCGTGGACAGCGGGCGGGCGATGAGCCGCCGCGACGCCGGCAGGCTCGCGCCGGCGAGCAGCACCGGCGTGCGGCTGGGCGCGCTGCGGTCGAGCTGCAGGCGGGTCACCACGTTCTCGTTGACTTCCCGGGCCCGCGCCTGGGTCGTGCTGTACGTCGTCGCCGCGACCACGATGAGGAAGAGGGCGAGCACGCCCGACACCACCGCGCTGCCCCGCCGGTTGCCGGGTCCCAGCGACTGGGGCGCCGTGACGATCAGGAGCGAGCCCGCCAGGGCCAGCGCGGTGGCGGCCGTGAGCACGTCGCTCGAGACCGCCCATCCCGCCGTCGCGCCCGGCGACCCGTTGGCCGCGTCGATGGTCAGCAGCGTGTAGAAGGTGTCGAGCCCGCTGCTCAGGAACGCCCGGGCCTGGCTCGAGAGAAGCGTCGCCAGCGCGACCGCGCCCCACACGGCGATGCCGCCGAGCGCGCCGTGCGAGATCCGCAGTGGGATGCGGCGCCCGAAGTCCTTCGGGCCGATGTAGGACCAGATGCCGCCGAACACGATGGCGCTGATCGCGCCCAGGCCGACCAGCTGCCGCCGGGCCTTGTCCGGGTCCGCGCTCAGGGAGTCGAACGAGAACAGATTGTCCACGGTGAGCACGAGGCGGTACATCAGGAATGCCATCACGAAGGCCACCACGACGGTGGTGATGCGCCGCGCCGGGGAGACGTACTGCGGTCCCTGACGCGCCAGGATGTCCGGGTGCATCACGATGATCAGGGCGATCGCCATGATCACGGTGGCCGTCACCGCCAGGAAGGTCTCGGCGCCCGCGAGGCTGGTGGGCCAGCGCGCCGCCCCCGACCAAGCCGCAACCGCGATGCCCCAGCCGCGTGGGAAGGCGAAGCCGAAGACCTCGCCGGTCGAACTGGACAGGTCCGGCGGCGCCGCGGCGGCGGCGCGCGCCAGCGCGTACAACGCGCCGAAGGCGGCGAACAGGATGGCGACGAGCACCGCCCGCTTGGCTTCGCGGCCGGGAGTGGATGGATTGAGTACGGGCAGATCGGCGAGCGTCATGGGGACTCCGGTGGCGTCCTTGCAGCCTGAGAGTGAGCCGTCGGGCGGGAAGAATGGGGTTTGGCGAGCCGGGCGTCAACGGTATACCTTCTGCCGAGTTTCCGGGGAGCACGAATGAGCCGGGTGACCGAAGCCGATCGACAGCTCGCGGAGGTCAAGCAGCGCCTCGCCACGGCGGGTCTGGCGGTGCTGGCGATCTTCGCCGTCGGCGTCATCGGCTACACGATCATCGACCACGGCCAGCACCGGCTGCTGGACGCGCTGTACATGACCGTCATCACGCTGACGACGGTCGGCTATAGCGAGATCATCCCGATGGAGCACAATCCCGCGGGACGGATCTTCACCATGTTCCTCATCCTGTTCGGGATGGGCATCCTGGTCTACTTCGTCTCCGCCATCACGGCGTTCCTGGTGGAGGGACAGCTCGAGCACGTCTTCTGGAGGAAGCGCATGCGTCAGGCGATCGCGGAGCTCAGGCATCACGTGATCGTGTGCGGCGCCGGCGTGGTCGCCGGACACCTCATCGAGGAGTTGCTGCGGGTCCAGCGGCCGGTCGTGGCCGTGATCCCGCAGGGGAGCACGCTCCCGCAGCTGGCGGTGGAGCGGGAGCTGCCGCACATCGTCGGCGACGCGTCCGACGAGGAGGTCCTCGCGGAAGCCGGCCTCGCGCGGGCCGACGGGCTGGTGGCGGCGCTCGAGCAGGATCGCGACAACGTCCTCGTGACGCTCACCTCGCGGCAGATGAACCCCGCGGTCCGGATCGTGGCGATGCTCGTGGATCCGCGCAACGAGGCCAAGCTGCGGCGGGCGGGGGCGGACTCCGTCGTCTCGCCCTTCCTGATCGGCGGGATGCGCATGGACTCCGAGATGATCAGGCCGATGGTGGTCACCTTCCTGGACACGATGCTGCGGGACCGTGACCGCAATCTGCGCGTGGAGGAGATCCGCGTCGGGCGGGGCTCGACGGCCATCGGCCGCCCGGTGGCCGAGCTCAAGATCGACGACGCCCCCGGGCTGATGTTGCTCGCGCTGGTCGAGCCGAGCACCCAGAAATGGACGTTCAAGCCCGACGGCCACACGCGAGTCCAGGAGGGGGCGACGCTGATCGTGATGGGGGATCCCCACGGCGTGGGGGAGCTGCGACACCGCTTCGGCGGAGAGGCCTACCTCACGGTGGAAACGCGGGCCGCGCCAGCCGCGTCCTGAGCCAGTCCCCGCAGCCGTAGGCCGCCAGCGCCACCGCCGCTCCGGCGCAGGCGTCCACCGCATAGTGGAATTGGCCGTAGACGGTCGCGGCCGCCAGACCCAGGGCCACCGGCGTGAGGATGGCGGCCAGCACCGGCGCGCGCCGCACCGCCATCAGCACCGCCGCCCACGATGCCGCGACGTGCGAGGACGGGAACGCCGTCCCGTACGCCGACCCCGAATCGATGATCCGGTGGACCAGGCGCGCCGTCGTGACGCGGGACTCCGGGCCGCGCGGGGCGGGGAACCAGTAGCCGGGGCCCGCGACCGGAAAGACCGCAGAGGCCAGGAAGCAGAAGAAGAACGCCAGACTGATGGTGAAGATGGCGCGCTCGCACTCCTCGCGTCCGACCCGGAGCCAGAGCCACAGCGGCACGCCGATGAAGATGGCGTAGTGGGCCAGGTAGCAGGCGTGCAGCACCCACGAGAGCGCCGGCGCCGGCATCGCGAGGTGCCAGGAGAGACTCGGCTGGCCGCCGAGCAGGACGGCCTCCCAGCGCTGCACCATGAGGTCGCGGGCGTGCCCGACGCCCAACCCGATGATCCCCAGCTGGCTGTAGTACGCGGGCACGAGGACGAAGGGGTACCAGAGCGCGGCGACACGGGCGACGCGGCTCGTGCGCGGCGCCCGCTCGAGCAGCTCGAGCAGCACCAGGACGAGGGCGTCGGAGGCGAGGAGCAGAGGCCACTCGCCGACGCGCGTGCTGGCGACGAGCGCCACGACGACCATCGCCAGCACGAAGACGCGCGTGACCGCGTCCACCGGCCGTGCGCCGAGACGATCGCTCAGCTCAGCCACCCCTCCGCCCGGTACCACGCCGCGGTCGCATCGAGCCCCTCCGCCAGGGCGCGGCTCGCCCTCCAGCCCAGCTCCCGTTGCGCCTTCTCCACCGAGGTGGCCCACGACGGCGCCAGAAACTCGGCGAGCTTGTCCGCGTCCACGACCGACCGGCGCCCCGCCGCCGCGGCCGCCCGCCCGATGGCGCGGACGATCGGCGCCGCGAGGAGCGCCGGCACCGGCAGCACGAGCGGGGCGCGGCCGCCGCGCGCCGCGCGCCCCACCGCCATCGCCAGCTCCCGTTGGGTCACCGGCGTCGGATGGGCCACATGGTACGTCTGACCCAGCGCGCGCGGCTCGAGCGCTGCGCGCACGATCGCCTCCGCGAGGTCCACCACGTGGACGATGGAGACCTGCTGGTGCCCCAGCCCGAAGACCGGTGCGAAGCCCAGGCGGGTGATCCGGAAGAGTCGGAGCAGCTCCCGGTCGCGCGGGCCGTAGACGACGCCGGGCCGCACGATGCTCCACGGCAGCGCGGGGGAGCGCCGCACCACCGCCTCGCCGGCCAGCTTGCTGCGCCCGTAGGCCGTGACCGGCCGGCACGGGGCGTCCTCGGCGAGCCGGCCGCCGCGTGGCGCCGGGCCCACGGCCGCGATGCTGGAGACGTAGACGAACCGCTGGAGATGGGGGGCCGCGCGGTGCGCGGCCTCGATCAGCCGCCTGGTGCCGGCTTCGTTGACCTCGAGGAACGCCTGCTCGGAGGGGGCGGCGGTGAGCCCTGCGACGTGGTAGACCACCTCGGCGTCGCTGAGCGCGGCCGACAGGGCCGCGCCGTCCTCCAGCGCTCCGGGAGCGACGAGCGCCCCGAGCGAGGCGATGAACGCGGCCTGCTCGGGGCGCCGGGCGAGACAGACGACGGTGTCACCACGCTCGACCAGGGCGGCAGCCAGGTGGCTGCCGACGAACCCGGTGGCTCCGGTGACGAACGCCTTCACATCGTCAGCTGATGATCCCGAGCTGGCGCCCGATGCCCGCGAAGGCATCGAGGGCGAAGTCGATCTGCTCCTTCGTGTGCGTCGCCATCACGCTCGCCCGCAGCCGGCACTGTGACGCCGGCACGGCCGGCGGCACCACCGGATTCGTGAAGACCCCCGCGTCGAACAGCTTGCGCCAGAACAGGAACGTGTTCTCCAGCGATCCCACCAGCACGGGGATGATCGGCGTCACGCTGTGCCCGAGGTCGTAGCCGAGGGAGCGCAGCCCGTCCGCGAGGAGCCGCGTGTTGGTCCACAGCGCCTCGCGCCGCTCCGGCTCGCTCCGCAGGATCTCGAGCGCCGCCAGCACGCCCGCCGTGTTCGACGCCGGCAGCGCCGCGGAGAAGATCAGCGGCCGCGCGTTGTGCTTGAGGTAGTGGATCACGTACTCCTGGCCGGCGACGAACCCGCCGATCGACGCCAGCGACTTCGAGAACGTCCCGACGATGAGGTCCACGTCGTCGGTGACCCCGAAGTGCTCCGCCGTGCCGGCGCCCGTCGGCCCCAGGACCCCGATCGAATGCGCGTCGTCCACCGCCAGCGCAGCGCCGAACCGGTGCGCGAGCTGCGTGAGGTGCGGCAGGTCGGCGATGTCGCCTTCCATCGAGTAGATGCCGTCCACGATGATCATCGCGCCCCTGGGACGGTCCTCGCGCCCGAGCAGACGCTCCAGCCCCGCCAGGTCGCCGTGGTTGAAGCGCACCACGTCTCCGAAGGACAGCTTCGCGCCGTCCACGATGGACGCGTGATCGAGCTTGTCGAGGTAGACCACGTCGCCGCGCCCCACCAGGCCGGAGACCAGCCCGAGGTTCGCCTGATAGCCGGTCGAGAGCACCAGCGCGGCTTCCTTCCCTGTGAACTCGGCCAGCCGCTCTTCGAGCTGCACGTGCAGGTCCAGCGTGCCGTTCAGGAACCGGCTCCCGGTGCACCCCGAGCCGTACCGCTCCAGCGCCTTGCGCGCCGCCTCCAGCACTTTCGGATGATGGGTGAGGCCGAGGTAATTGTTCGACCCCATCATCACCTTGCTCTTTCCGCCGATCTTGACGACTGTATCTTCCGACTCCGAGATCGGGGTGAAGTATGGATACAGACCGGCGGCCTGAACTTCCTTGGCCTTTGTGAAGCTCCGGCATTTGTCGAAGAGCGCGATCTGCTGCGCGACTTGTGTCGTGGCCACTCACTCCCCCATTAGGCGCGAAGCACCGATTGTAGCGGGTCGGCGGGCCCCAGGCAAGTTGAGGCGCGCCTTGACCTTTGCCGTTCTGCTGGCGGTCGCGGCCCCGTACGGCGCGGCGGCACAACAGGTTTCGCCCACGCTGCGCTTCCGGATCCGCGCCTGGCCGGATGCCGTGATCGTCGGGACCACGGCCGTCGCCACCCTCCTGCCGGTCCTCTGGCCCCACAGCTTCCCCTACGCAACCTGCGCGCCATGCGATCCCTCGCACGTGTGGGGGATCGACCGCGGCACGGTCGGACCGGTCCGCGCCGCGGCCAACGTGTTCAGCTATGGCACGTCCGCGGCCGAAACCGGACTGGGGCTGCTCTTCCTCGGCCTCTCGCGCCGCGGCGAGGGTTCGGGTCCCTTCTGGGAGGACGCCGCCGTGGTCACGCAGGCGGTGTCCGTGACGGCGTTTGCCACCATGGCACTGAAGCTCCTGGTGCATCGGCCCCGGCCCCTGATGTATGTACCAGGCCCGGTCACTCCGGATGATGGGCGCGGCTTCCCCTCGAGCCACACCAGCCTCTCCTTTGCCGTGGCGAGCGCCTACGCCTCCATCCTCAGCCGCCGGGGCATAGCCGGCAAGCATAAGACGGAGATTGCCACACTCTTCGGCGTCGCCGCGGCGACGGGTGTCCTGCGAGTCGTCTCCCGCGAGCATTTCCCCACCGACGTCGTGGCAGGAGCGGTGCTCGGCCTCGGCCTCGGCTGGATCGTTCCAAAGCTCCACGCGACACTGCCGTAAGCCTCGCCCCGATCGAATGGGGCATTTTGTCATCGGGATTCCCTCCGGGTAGGCGTCGCCTCGCACTCACCCCCCGCGGCACGCGGGATGCTCCAGTTGAGAGTGGTACTCAATCGGGAGTCCCGTGGCCACAGCAGTCCACCAGGGGAAGGCGCCGGCAGGCACCAGTCTGAGACGGCTGGTGCTGGTGGGTGCTCCGAACGTCGGGAAGAGTGCGCTGTTCGGTGGGCTGACGGGGATCTACGCGGTCGTCTCCAACTATCCGGGGACGTCGGTCGAGGTGACGCGCGGCCGGGTCACGGTGGGCGACCGGCAGGTGGAAGTCCTCGACACGCCCGGGATGTACGGCATGCTGTCGGTGACCGAGGAGGAGCGGGTCGCCCGGCGCGTGGCGGTCGGCGGCGAGAGCCAGACGATCATCCACGTGGTGGATGCGGGGCATCTCGAGCGCGGTCTTCCGTTGACCCTGCAGCTCCTGTCCCTGGGCTGCCCGCTGGTGGTCGCCTGCAACCTGCTCGACGAAGCGCGGGCGGTCCGCCGCGCGCCGAACCTGTCGCTGCTCTCGGAACGGCTCGGCGTCCCGGTCATCGGCACGGTGGCCACGACGGGCGAGGGTGTGAGCGAGGTGATGGAAGCGGCGCTGGCCGCCGGGCCGCCGCGCGACGGGTGGGCGCTGCCGGAGCCGTTCCGCGCTCTGGTCCTGCGCCTCGCGGATGGGAACGCTCGCCTGGCCCCCGAGCTGGCGCTGGCGGGGGATGAGGAATCCGAGGAGCAGGTGCGCTCCCACGCGCCGGAGCGGTGGGCCGAGTGCAGCGCCGAGCGCGACCGCAGGTGGGGCGGCGCCGCTTCCTTCGCGGTGGCCGTCGCCACGGCGCGGCGGCGGATGGCGCTGGCGTTGCTGGACGGCGCCGTCCCCGCCGGCGCGCTGGACAGCGCCTCGTCGGCCGACGGTCGACTGCTCGACCGCCTCGTGCTTTCGCCGTGGACCGGGTTCGTGCTCGTCGGGCTGGTCCTCTATTTCGGCTTCTACAAGTTCGTGGGCACCTTCGCGGCGGGCACCGCGGTGGACTGGATCGACCGCGTGCTGTTCGGGCTGTACATCACGCCGGCGGTCGACGCCGTGGCGCGCACGGTCATTCCGTGGACGGTCCTGCGGGACCTGGTCACGGGTCCCTACGGGCTGATCACCCTGGGCGTCCGCTACGCGGTCGCGATCGTGCTGCCGATCGTCTCGGCCTTCTTCCTCGTCTTCGCGCTGCTCGAGGATTCCGGCTACCTGCCGCGCCTCGCGCTGCTCATGGACCGCGCCCTCAAGCGCGTCGGGCTGTCGGGGCGCGCGGTGATCCCGCTGGTGCTGGGATTCGGCTGCAACACGATGGCGACGCTGGTCACGCGCACGCTGGAGACGAAGCGGGAACGGGTGATCGCCACGCTCCTCCTGGCCCTCGCGATCCCGTGCTCGGCGCAGCTCGGCGTGGTGCTCGGCATCCTGAGCGCGTGGCCCGGCGCCGTCGTGGTGTGGGCGCTGGTGCTCGTCCTGGTCTTCCTGGCGGTCGGCCGGCTCGCGGCGCTCTTCCTGCCCGGCGAGCCGCCGAGCTTCTACCTCGAGCTGCCGCGCCTCCGGATGCCGAAGGCGTCGAACGTGCTCCGCAAGACGGGCGCGCGCGTCCGCTGGTACTTCGCCGAGATCCTGCCGCTGTTCCTGCTGGCGAGCGTGCTGCTCTGGGCGGGCGATCTCACGGGCGTGCTCTCCCGCGCGACGGCGCTGCTGGTGCCGCTGGTCCGGCTGATCGGTCTGCCGGCGGGGACGGCACCGGCGTTCCTCTACGGCTTCTTCCGCCGCGACTTCGGCGCCGCCGGCCTCTACGAGCTGGCGAAGCAGGGGCTCCTGACCCCGGCGTCGCTCACGACGGCCGCGGTGACGATCACGCTGTTCGTGCCGTGCATCGCGCAGTTCCTCGTGATGCGGAAGGAGCGCGGACTCAAGGTGGCGCTCGCCGTACTGGTGGCGGCGACGACGATCGCGTTCGCCGTCGGCGGCCTCGTCGGCTGGATGCTGCGGACCCTGGGAGGATGGACATGAAGTGCACGATGTGCGGCTCGGCCGCCGGGTGCGAGGGGTGCCCGATCGGCCAAAATTTCTTCGTCGCGTCCACGCTCGAGCGCCTGGCGGAGGGCCAGCGGGGCACGATCCTGCGCCTGGCGGCGAAGGACCCCGCCGACCTCAGGAAGCTCCTGGCGCTGGGCCTCCTGCCTGGCGTCGAGCTGCAAGTGGAGCGGCGCTGGCCGGCCGTGGTCCTGCGCCTGGACTACGCCAGCGTGGCGCTCGACGCCGGTCTGGCGGGCGCGGTGCTCGTCTCGCCCGGAGTGTGACGCGGGCCACCGCCCGAGCGCGTTACTTTCCGGCAAGTTGATACCTCACTACGTTGCGGGCGCAGGCATTCCGATCCCAACGGAGCATCCGGTGGCTCGACGCGGTACGCGCTCGGGGGTGGTCGCGCTCGCGGCACTCGTCCTGTGCCTCGCGGGCGCGGCGCGCGCGCGGGCGCAGACGGGCGGGGGCGTCGCCGACATCGTGCGGCGTGGCTGGATCCACGGCCACGCGCGGCCGCCGGCCGGATTCTACCAGTTCGCCGCGAGCCATCCCGGCGCGTTCGAGTTCAAGACCGGATGGCTGGAGAAGGCGCTTCTGGTGAGGCAGAACCGGGCGGCGCTGCGGGCGCGGGGCGCCTACAACCTCATGAACGCCCAGTCGCGCGTCGCCGCGGCGTCGCCGCAGACGGCGACAGCCGTGAGCGGAACGCTGCGCTATCCGACGTTCATGGTGTTCTTCTCGAACACAACGACGTCCGACAGCGCGCTGATGGACAGCGCGACGGTGATGGGCAAGTTCTGGGGGACGCCCGCCGCGCCGCCCTACTCGATCACGACGTACTACCAGGAGATATCGCACGGGCTGCTGACGGTCACGGGCAACGTGATCCGGCACGGCATCCACCTCACGCAGCCCGACACTTTCTATGCCGGCCCTCCCGAAAGCGGGCAGCCCTGTCAGGGGATCTGCGACTACAGCAGGGTGCCGAACCTCATCGTCGAGATGCTGTCGCGGGCGGATACCCTGGGGGTGGATTTCTCGCCCTACGCCGATCCCAGCACGGGAAAGGTGCCGGGGATCGTCATCCTCGATCCGCAGGTGGGAGGCGAGTGCTACCAGGTCTATGCGCCCGCCAGCAAGAGCATCTGGGCGCACCGCTTCTCGCTGAGTGACTGGGGGTTCAGTCCCTATACGACGAAGTCCACGATCAACGGCCATCCGGTGGTGATCGACGACTACATCATCCAGGGCGGGCAGGGGGGCAACGACGGCTGCACGCCGGGTCAGCTCGCGCCCATCGGAACCGTCACGCACGAGACGGGCCACCTCTTCGGCCTGCCCGATCTGTACGACACCGACCCGAACTTCCTCACCGAGGGGCTCGGGCACTGGGACCTGATGTCCTCCGGCAACGAGCAGCTGCCGTTCCGGCCCGCGCACATGAGCGCGTGGAGCCTGTCGTTCATGGGCTGGATCAGCGAGGTCCCGATCACGACGTCGCAGACGATCACCACGGGGCCGATCGAGGTGTCGGACACGGCGTTCATCGTGCCGATGGCCGGGACGCCGGACCACGAGTTCTTCCTGCTCGAGAACCGGCAGCCGATCGGCTCGGACTCGATGATGGCCGGCCCGGGCCTGATGATCTACCACACCGATACCGTGCTGATCGATGAGCGCTCGCTGAACAACGGGAACTCCGTCAACGCCCTGCAGCCGCACGGGATCTGGATCCTCGAGGCGAAGGGCGACACCGGACTTGACTGCACCTACCCCGCGGCCTGCAACGACCGCGGCGACGCGGGCGATCCGTACCCGGGATCGAGCGGCAACACGAGCCTCGGTCCAACGACGCACCCGGCGTCGGTGACGAATGCGGGCGCCTTCTCCGGCGCGATCATCGACTCGATCAGGCAGGTGGCGCCGTTCGGCGCCATGACGTTCCGCGTGACCTTCGGGCCGTTCCTCGTGAAATTCCTGGTGACGGGTACCGGCGCGGTCACGCCGAGTCCCGCCGTGGATCCCACCAACGGGACCACGTTCAGCATCGGCGACACGGTGACGCTGACCGCGGTCGCCGGGGCGGGGCAGAGCTTCCTCGACTGGTCGGGCGACACCACGTCGGGATCTCCGGTGCTGCGGCTCGTGGTCACGCGTCCGTTCACCGTGACCGCCAACTTCGCGGCGCCGAGCGACGTGGTGAATCAGCTGCTGACGGGGTCCTCGACGGTGACTCCGGCGGCACTTCTCGCCCTCGATAAGCTCGGCAACAACAACGGCCGGTTCGACATCGGCGACCTGGTCGCGTGGCTGGACCGCAACCCCGGTCTGGCGACGTCGCCGGTGATGCTGAAGCTCCTCAGGGGGCTCCACCAGTGAGACACGTCGTCGTCGTGCTCGCGCTCGCGGCCGCAGTGGCCGGATGCAGCGACCAGGGACCGGTGGCCGGCGAGCTCTCGGTCCGCCTGACGACGTCCCGCACCACCGACCGCGCGGTCCTGTTCAAGGTGGTCGGGAAGCTGCACGGAGTGACGGCGGGGACCGGGGCCAGCTATCGGATCATCTCGGATACCTCCGCGACCGGCGACACGGCCTGGGTGGCCGTCATCACTCCCCAGGGCACCGGACTCGCCCCCGGGGAGATCGCCCGGATCACCGTGCCCGACACGCGCGTGGCCGGCAGCTACCAGATCTCCCTGACCGAGGCCGCTGCCTCCGACTACTCGGTCGGCACCTTCTCCGGCATCACGCTGACCGTCGTCAAGCCGTAGGCCCGGCGCCCCCGGCCTGCGGCGGGGTTTCGGGCCCCGTTTGAATTCCGAGACCATCACTTTAGATTCCTTCCTCATCGTGCGACATCGCAGTTCGTGGAGCTTGGCAGCGGCCGTCTTCGCTGCGGCGCCGCGGCGCGCCCTGTGGCGCGTCGTCGCGCTGCTCGTGGCGGCGGCGTTCGCGGCGAGCGCGCCGGGCCGCGCCGCCGCGGCGCTGGCGATGGCCGTCCAGGACGCCCACGCCGCGAGTCAGGCTCTGGAGTGTGCGAGCCACCACCAGTCGCCCTCGCACTCCGGCATGCCCATGGGCGCCTGCGGCACCTGCTGCGGGCCGACCTGCGGGGGCTGCGCGAGCCTGGCGGCGCCTCTGGTCTCGGCGCGCGTGCCGACGGCGTCGCTCGCGCTCGCCGCTCCGGGCGTTTCGAGCGGCACGGCGCTCCCCGCCCAGCGCTCTCAGCTCCGCCAACCTCTTCCGATCGGTCCTCCTTCCGCGCGAGTCGCCTAGCTTCGTCCCCCGAAGTGACGTGACGTCGCTGGTGGCGTCGTCCACCAGCCAAGCGCGGAGTCGTGATGTTCTCGAGAATCGTAGTGGGCCTCGCCCTCGTGGCGGTGCCCCGCCTTGCCATCGCCCAGGCGCCCCAGCCGGCCGACACCGGCCGCGTCCGGCACGACACGCTCTCCCGGCAGCCGGTGACCCTGCAGGCCATCACCATTACCACCACCCCGGCCGTGCGCGACGAGCCGTCCAGCGCCGTCCGGGTCACGCCGTCCGCGATCGCCCAAACGCCCGCGATGGACGCGTACGACCTGCTGAGGCAGAGCGCGGGCATCGAGATCCACGAGCAGGGGCAGGGACCCGGCTTCGCCTCCGACGCCTCGATCCGCGGATTCAGCTCGGATCATTCGACCGACATCGCGCTGTGGGTGGATGGCGTGCCGGTGAACGAGCCGGTGAACGGCCACGCCGAGGGCTACGACGACTGGAACCTGCTGATGCCGGAGGCGGTCTCCAGCATCGAGGTCCTCAAGGGTCCCACCAGCGCCCTGTTCGGCAATTTCGCCATGGCGGGCGTCGTCAACGTGCGCACGCTCGAGCGACTGGACAGCACGCAGCTGGACGCCTCGGGCGGGGCGTTCGGCCGCTTCGAGGGCACGCTGCTCACGGGGCTCAACGGCGACCAGGACAACGCCGTGCTCGGCATCCGGGGCCTCAGGGAGGATGGCTGGCGGCCCCACAGCGGCTTCGAACTCGGCCAGGTCCACGCGCGGTGGGTGGACCAGCTGGCACCGCTCGCGACGCTCGACGCCGGCGTCGAGCTGTACGCGGCGAACTGGGACTCTCCGGGCTTTCTGACGGACAGCCAGTTCCAGGCACGAGCGTACGACAACGTGACCAATCCCACCGACGGCGGCTTCAAGCAGCGGGCGCAGGAGCGGGTCAGCTTCAGGTGGATCGCCGGTCCGGCACTCCTGTGGCGGAGCACCGTCTACGCGACGCAGGGTCGCTGGCAGCTCTTCCTCACGATCCCGCCCGAGCCCGGCTCGGGCGAGGGCTCCGGCAGCCAGACCGAGGAGGAGGATCGTCGCTACGGCTTCGGGATGACCAGCGCGCTCACCTGGGTGCTGCCGCGCGGCGACGTCACGGCCGGCATCGAAGGACGGTGGGACCACTCCGATTATCAGAACTGGTTCACCACCGATCGCGTGCGTGACTCGGCGCAGACGCTGGTCGGGGCGCGCCAGGCCTCCGGCGCATTGTTCGTGCAGGCCACGCTGGACGTGGGGCAGCACGTGCGCGCGACGCTGGGCGGCCGGTACGACCTGCAGGACACGCGCTCCGTGCCGCCCGGGCAGGCGGCCCTCTCGGCTTCCAAAGGCGTGTTCGCGCCGAAGTTCGGCCTGCTGTTCCATATTCCGAACTGGGGCGCCGTCTACGGCAACGTCTCCCGCGGCTTCCGGCAGACCGACGGCGTCATCTCGGATCCCACGCTGCCGTTCATCACGGAGTGGGCGTACGAGGCCGGAGTGAAGCTGGACCGCCGGGGAGTGTCGGCCAGCGCCGCCCTGTTCCGGCTGGACGTGAGCAACGAGCAGACCTTCGATCCCATCACCCTGACGAGCACGAGCGGGGGGGCCAGCCGCCGGCAGGGCGTCGAGCTGGACCTGAACGTCCGCCCCGATCCCTGGCTGCTCTTCAGCACCGATTGGACGTTCACCGACGCCCGTTACCGCAAGCTCATCACTGAGGATGGCGACACGCTGAACGGCGCGCGCGTCTTCAATACCGCACGGTACGTCGGCGTCGCGACGGTGGAGGTGTCCCCTCCGGCGCACCGCTGGCACCTGCGCGTGAGCACCAACGCCGTAGGGCCCTACAGCCCGTTCGACGCGCCGGGCGTCGTGCTCCCCGCCTACGCGCTGCTGCACGTTTCGGCGGGCCTGGCGATCGCACGCAACGCATCCATCGAAGTCGGCGTCCGGAACCTGTTGAACCGCGCCTACCCGGAGCTTCGCGCGGCGGACTTCGTCACGCCCGGGCAGTCGCGTTCGCTGGATGCGAGGCTGCGCTGGGATCTCTGAGGCCGGCAAACGGCACGCGAATTGCTTGAGCGAATCGCTCGGCTTACATTGCGACGGCTATCGGCGGGGCGGTAGCTCAGTTGGGAGAGCACCTGGTTTGCAACCAGGGGGTCGAGGGTTCGAATCCCTTCCGCTCCATGCCCCTCGGCATTCCGTCTCGCCGTCCGTCAGGCTCGAACCCTCGGGAGACATGGACGTTTCGACTGTCCACCAGTATCGGTTCGTCCTCGCATTCCTGGCGCTCGGCCTCGTGTTTGGCGTTCTCTCCGTCATCGTCCCGCTGTTCGTCGCGCCGCGCGGGAAAGGGGAGGACTCGCTCAAGACGTACGAGAGCGGGATCGTCCCGCAGCGCGGTGCGTGGCGGCAGTTCTCGCTCGCCTACTACCTGTACGCCCTCCTCTATCTCGCGGTCGCCGTAGACGTCGTCTACCTCTTTCCGGTGGCCGTCGTTTTCCGCTCGATGCACTCGCTGGAGGTGGTCGCGGAGGTGGTGGTCTTCGTCGCGATCATGGCGGTGGCGGTGGTCTATTCGTGGCGGACGGGGGTGTTCCGGTGGGACTAGCCGCGCCCACGGACCTGGAGCTCGCGCGGCTGGCCGACGAGGCGTCTCCGTTCGTCCGGCTCGCGATGGTCGAGGACGTCTTCAACCTCGCGCGCGCCAATTCGCTCTGGCCGCTGACCTTCGGGCTGGCCTGCTGCGCCATCGAGATGATGGCGGCGGGCGCCTCGCGCTACGACCTCGACCGGTTCGGGGCGGGCGTGTTCCGTCCGTCGCCGCGCCAGGCGGACCTGATGATCCTGGCGGGCACGATCTCGCGGAAGATGGCGCCGGTCATCCGCACGCTCTGGGACCAGATGCCCGGGCCGAAGTGGGCGATCTCGATGGGCGGGTGCACGATCTCGGGCGGGCCGTTCAAGTACCCCGGCGAATACGCGATCAGCGAGGGCGCCGAGAAGTTCATGCCGATCGACGTGCACGTACCCGGCTGTCCGCCGCGGCCGGAGGCGCTGATCGCCGGCATCCTCAAGCTGGAAGAGAAGATCAAGCAGGGACCGCGGTTTGAGCGCGCCGGCTGACGTCGTCCGTACCCTGGACGAGCTGGGGCTCACCGTCCCGGCGCCCGTGGAGCACCCGTTCACCGGCGCCGTCGAGTCGCGCTGGGTCGCGCCCGAGCAGATCGCCGTGGCCTGCCAGGTGTTCCGCGACGCCGACTACTTCTTCGAGTCGCTGACCTGCGTGGACCGCATCGCGCCGCACGGCGTCTTCGAGCTGATCTACACCTTCAACCGCTGGGGTCTGCCGAGCCGCGTGGCCTGCCGGGTCTGGGCGCCGCAGGACCGCCCGGTGCCGACGGTGAGCGGCGTGTTCGGGGGCGCGGACTGGAACGAGCGCGAGGCCTGGGAGTTCTACGGCGTCAGCTTCGCCGGCCATCCGAACCTGACGTGGCTCCTGCTGCCGGAGGGTACGGAGTTCCGTCCGCTGCTCAAGACCTTCACCGCGCCGCCGCCGTCGGAGTACGACGACAGCCTCGCTGCGCCTCCCGCCCCGCCCGCCGCCCCGCCGGCCGATGCCCAAGCAGCTCCCGGTCGCTGAGCCGCTCGACACCTACACCCTGAACATGGGGCCGCAGCACCCGTCGACCCACGGCGTGCTGCGGATGCGGTTGACGCTCCGGGGCGAACAGATCGTGGTGGCCGAGCCGGTGATCGGATACTCGCACCGCGCCCACGAGAAGATGGCGGAGAACCGGACCTACGCGCAGTTCCTCCCCAACACGTCGCGGCAGGACTACCTGTCGGGGATGATCTACAACTTCGCGTGGGTCGAGGCGGTCGAGAAGTTCGCCGGGATTGCCGTGCCGGAGCGCGCGCTCGTCGCGCGGGTGATCCTCGCGGAGTTCAACCGCATCTCCTCGCACCTGCTGTGGATCGGCGCGTTCCTGATGGATCTCGGCGCCCCGACGCCGTTCCTCTACTGCTGGGACGACCGGGAGGCGATCCTCTTCCTGCTCGAGTCGGTCACGGGGTCGCGGCTCACCTACTGCTCGGGGCGCTTCGGCGGCCTGAACCGGGATCTCGACGCCGACTTCCCGCGCCGCGCGCGCGAGGTCCTCTCCAAGCTCAAGGCGCGCTGGGACGAGTACGAACGGCTGATCGAGGACAACGTCATCTTCCGGAGCCGTGCCATCGGCGTCGGCATCCTCACGCGCGACCAGTGCCTCTCCTACGGCGTGACCGGGCCGACGCTGCGCGGCTCCGGCGTGCCCTACGACGTGCGCAAGGCGGAGCCGTACGGCGCCTATCCGCGCTTCGAGTTCGACGTGCCGACGCGGAGCGAGGGGGACGTGCTGGCCCGCTACGTCGTGCGCGTGCTCGAGATGAAACAGAGCGTGCGGATCATCGAGCAGGCACTCGAAGCGCTCCCGGCCGGGCCGATCCTCACCCCCGACTCGATCGGCGTGAAGAAGCGGCTCAAGCTGCCGGTGGGCACGCAGTACTACGCGGTGGAGAGCGCCCGGGGCCACTACGGGATCCTGCTCGTCTCGGAGGGCGGGACCGAGCCCTACCGCGCCAAGTTCCGCACGCCGTCGTACCCCAACCTGGCGGTCCTGGGCGACGTGATGCCGGGGAACTACGTCGCCGACGCGGTCGCGGTGCTGGGGAGCGTGGACCTGGTGATGCCCGAGGTGGACCGGTGAGTGTGCTCCATCACCTGCTCGCCGCCGTCCTGGGCGACTTCCTGGCCAGCCTCGTCCTCGGGGTGGTCTTCCTCATGGGCTTCCTCACCTTCAACGTGCTCTTCCTGATCTGGCTGGAGCGGAAGGTGGCGGGGCACATCCAGCGGCGGCTCGGGCCGATGGAGGTCGGACCGCACGGCGCGCTGCAGACCGTGGCGGACATGCTGAAGTTGCTGTCGAAGGAGCTGTTCACTCCGGTCGCGGCCGACCGCTACACCTATCTCCTCGCACCGATCCTGGTCTTCATGCCGACGCTGTGCGTGGCGTCGCTGATCCCGGTGGGCGACGCTGCGGCTTTCGCCGAGATGCCGTACGGGCTGATCGTCATCACCGCGCTCTCGGGGCTGACGGTGATCTCGATCTTCATGGCGGGGTGGTCGAGCAACAACAAGTACGCGGTGCTGGGCGGCCTCCGGTCGGTCGCGCAGGTGGTGGCGTACGAGATCCCGGTGCTGCTGTCCGCGCTCTCGGTGGTGCTGATCGCGCAGACCCTGGACCTGCAGCGGTTCGGGGACACGCGCTCCTGGCCGCACCTGTTCGGGCTGCCCCTGCCGTACGTCGTGGTCGAGCCGGTCGCGGCGGTCATCTTCCTCATCGGCATCACGGCGGAGACCAACCGCGCGCCGTTCGACATCCCGAAGGCGGAGTCCGAGCTGGTCGGCGGGTTCCACACCGAGTACTCGGGGATGCGGTTCGCGATGTTCTTCTTCGCCGAGTACACGAACATGATGGTCCTCGGGGCGCTCGGCGCGACGCTCTTCCTCGGCGGGTGGAAGGGCCCGCTCCTGCCGGGGTGGCTCTGGATCATGCTCAAGGCGTACGCCGTCATCGTGGTGATGATGTGGGCGCGGTGGACCTTCCCGCGGCTCCGCTTCGACCAGCTGATGTCGTTCGCCTGGAAGCTTCTGATCCCGCTCGCGCTGGCGAACCTGGTGGTGACGGCGCTGGTGCTGGGGGCCATCGCGTGAACGCGGTGCTGCGGGTCGTCCGGGGGCTCCAGAGCCTGCTGGTGGGGCTGGGCATCACGGGCCGGGAGTCGCTCCGCCGGGCCGTCACGCTCCAGTACCCGCGCGAGCGGCCGGACGCGACGCACTGGGGCGGCCCGATCGAGCTGGTGACCTTCCCGGCGACGGGCACGCACGACTGCATCGCCTGCAACGCCTGCGCCCGCATCTGCCCGTCGGACTGCTTCGAGATCGAGGGGAAGCGGCCGGAGGGCGCGCGCAAGATGCGGGCGACGAAGTTCTTCCTCGACTTCTCGACCTGCAGCCTGTGCGGGCTCTGCATCGACGTCTGCCCGACCGACACGCTGCAGTACTCCAGGCGGTACGACGATGCGGCCTTCCACCGCGTCCAGACGGTGAACGACCTGCTCGCGCCGTTCGGCGAGGACCCCTATCTGATGGGGAAGCTGCAATGACCTGGACCAGCGCGCTCTTCTGGGTCTCGGGCACCATGGCCCTCCTTGGCGCGGTGCTCGCGGTCGGTCTCCGGAACATCTTCCACAACATCCTCGGCTTCGCGCTGGCGCTGGTGGGGGTGGCGGGGCTCTTCCTCACCCTCGGCAGCGATTTCCTGGCGATGGTGCTGATCCTGGTCTACGTCGGCGCCCTGGCCATCGCGATGGTGTACGCGGTGATGCTCTCCTATCCGCTCGACACGAAGCCGGAGCCGCGGCGCCTCCCCAAGGTGGTCGGCGCGGCCGCGCTGGCGATGCTGGTGGCCGCGGCGCTGTACGTCGTGGTCCTGGGGGCGCACTTCGTCGCGGCGGACGGCCCCCCCGAGACGAGCGCGGCGTGGGCCGGGCGGCGCCTGCTCTCGGACTACGTGCTGGCGTTCGAGCTGATCTCGGTGCTCCTGGTGGTCGCGATGATCGGTGCGGTCATGGTGGCGCGGAAGGCGCGGATGCCGAAGGCGCCGCTCCAGCCGGCGCCGAGGATCATCGGATGATGCCCCCGGCCGGCTATCTGACGATCTCGGTGGCCCTGTTCTGCATCGGGCTCTACGGCCTGGTCCAGCGGCGCTCGCTCATCGCGATGCTGATCGCGCTCGAGCTGATGCTGGCCGCGGCGTCGCTCAACGTGGTCGCGCTCACGACCCTCGCCGCCGGGGCGGCGGACGGCGGCGGGGCGCGCCAGATCGGCGCGGGTCACGCCTCGTCGGTGGGGCAGGTGGTCGCGCTGATCCTGATCGGCGTCGCGGCGGCGGAGGCCGCGATCGCGCTCTCGCTGTTCGTGGCGATCCAGCGGTACGCCAGCACCATCAACGTCGAAGACCTGTCGGAGCTCAAGGGATGACCGGCCCCACGCTGGCGGCGCTCCTGGCGCAGGCGGCGCCCCTGGCGGCGGGCGTGATCGTCCTGCTCGGCCTGCGCGGCCGCGGCCGCGCGGCCGCGGGCGTCGCCATCGCCGGCCTGGCGGTCTCCGTCGCCGCCTCGGTCTGGCTGGTCGCCGCCGTGGCGATCCCCGACCGCTCGCTCCTGGCGCAGACCGTCTTCCTGCCGGTGGACGCCTCGCACGCGCTCGCGTTCGGCGTGCTGCTCGATCCCCTCTCGACCGTGATGGCGCTGGTGGTCGCGACGATCACGCTGGCGGTGATGGTCTACTCGACCGGCTACATGCGCGGCGACCCGGGCTTCGCCCGCTACTACGGGTTCCTCGCACTCTTCGGCTGGGCGATGCAGGGGCTCGTCCTCTCGGCCAACCTCCTCCAGACCCTGGTCTTCTGGGAGCTGGTCGGCCTCGCCTCGTTCCTCCTCATCGGCTTCTGGTTCGACCGGCCGGCTCCGGCGGCCGCGGCCCGCAAGGCGTTCCTGATGACGCGGGTGGGCGACGTGGGCTTCCTGCTCGGCGTGCTGCTGCTGATCCGCGCGCTCGGCCTCGCGACGATCCCCGACGTGATCGCCGCGGCCGGCGCGGGCGGCGGCCTGTCGCCGCGGCTCGTGACCGTGACCGCGGCGCTGCTCCTGATGGGGGTGATCGGCAAGAGCGCGCAGGGTCCGCTGTTCACGTGGCTGCCGGACGCGATGGAGGGGCCGACGCCCGTCTCGGCGCTGCTCCACTCCGCGACGATGGTCGCCGCGGGCGTCTACCTGGTCGCGCGGCTGCATCCCCTCTTCCTCGCGGCGCCGGCGGTGATGCACGCCCTGCTGTACCTGGCGCTGGCGACGGCGCTGGCGACCGCGACCATGGCGATGGTGGCGAGCGACATCAAACGCGTGCTCGCCTACTCCACCATCTCGCAGCTCGGCTACATGCTGATGGCGCTGGCGGCCGGGAGCAGGGCCGCCGGGTTCTTCCATCTGACGACGCACGCCGGCTTCAAGGCGCTGCTCTTTCTCTCGGCCGGCATCTTCATCCATCACGCGCACAGCAACGAGATGCGGGAGATCAACGAGCGTGGCGCGCTCGCGCAGCGCGCCGGCGTGATCGGACTCGTGGCCGGCAGCGCGGCCCTCGCCGGGATCATCCCGTTCTCCGGCTACTTCTCCAAGGAAGCGATCCTGGGCGCGCTCGGCGTCGCGGCGGGGGGGTGGGTCGTCGCCCTGGCGTACCTCGGGGCCGGCCTCACCGCGTACTACACGTTCCGGATGGTGTTCCTGACGCTGGTGCCGGACGCACGGACGCACGGACGTACGGACGCACCGACGCACGGAGCCGCGGACGCCCCGACGCTCGGAGGCAACGGCGGCGAGCGCGCGATGAACTGGACGGTGCAGGTGCTGGCCGCGCTCACGCTGGTGCTCGGCTATCTCGGGCCGTGGCTCGGCGCGCGCCTCTCACCGGGAGAGGCGGAGCACGGGCCCTTCGCGATCGGCCTCGGCGCCGCGACGGCCCTCGCGCTGGTGGCGGCCGGGATCGGCCTCGCCTGGTACGAGTTCGGGCGGCGCGGGGCGGCGCGCATCGGCTTCGCCGAGCGGATTCCCGCGCTGGCCCGCTTCTTCGGCGACAACTGGTACCTGGACCGGCTGTACCGGGCGACGGTGATCCGCTGGGCGTCCGCGCTGTCCCGGGCGGCGCGCTGGAACGACCAGCGCATCGTCGACGGCGCGACGGACGGCCTGGCGAACGGGGCGGTCGGCGGCGGGCGGCTCCTCGCGCTGGTGCAGAACGGCTACGTGCAGGCCTATCTGGCCGTGGTCGTGACGCTGATCGCGGTGCTCGCCGCGGTGCTGTCGCGCATCGGCGGCGTGCGATGAGCGGATTCCCGCTGCTCACCGTCCTGCTGGCCTGCCCGGTGCTGGGGCTCGCGGGCGTGCTCGTCACGCCCGCGCGCTTCCCGGGCGCGATCAAGCGGATCGTGGCGGCGAGCGCCATCGCGACCGTGGCCATGGTGGCGGTGCTGTGGGCCCGGTTCGACCCGACCCGGGCCGGCTATCAGTTCCTCGAGCTCACGAGCTGGGTGCCGGCGTTCGGCATCTCGTGGCACAACGGCGTGGACGGCATCAACCTCCCGCTCCTCGCCCTGACGTCCGTCGTCTACCTGACCGGCGTGCTGGTGATGTGGGAGCTGCAGGAGCGCGTGAAGGAGTTCTTCGCCTTCATCACGCTGCTGGTGGTGGGCGTGTTCGGCGTGTTCATGACGCTCGATCTGTTCTTCTTCGTGTTCTACTACGAGGTCGCGGTGCTGCCGATGTACCTGCTCATCGCGATCTGGGGGAGCACGCGGAAGGAGTACGGCGCCATGAAGCTGACGCTGTACCTCCTGGTGGGGACGGCGCTGGTGGTCCCCGCCGCGCTCGCGCTCTACTGGGGCGCCGGCCTGGGGAGCTTCGACCTCACCCGGCTCGCCGCCGCGCACTACGCGCGCGACTTCCAGCTGCTCGTCTACCCGTTCCTGTTCGTCGGCTTCGGCATCCTCGCGGGGATGTGGCCGCTCCACACCTGGTCGCCGGTGGGCCACGTGGCGGCGCCGACCGCGGTGTCGATGCTCCACGCCGGCGTGCTGATGAAGCTCGGCGCCTACGGGATCCTGCGGGTGGCGATGCCGGTGCTGCCGGAGGGCGCCCACTACTGGGCGGCCGCCACGGCGACGCTGGCGACGGTGAACATCGTCTACGGCGCGTTCGTCGCGCTGTCCCAGACCGACCTCAAGTTCGTGATCGGCTACTCGTCGGTCTCGCACATGGGGATCGTGCTGCTGGGGCTCTCCACGATGTCCGAGGCCGGGATCAACGGCGCCGTCTTCCAGATGTTCTCGCACGGGATCATGACGGCCCTCTTCTTCGCGGCGGTGGGGTACATCTACGACCGGCTCCACACGCGGGACATCTCGCGGCTGGGCGGGCTGTCGCGCTCGATGCCGGTCGCGTCGGCGTTCTTCATCATCGCCGCGCTGACCGGGGCGGGGGTGCCCGGCTTCTCGTCGTTCTGGGCGGAGCTGCTGGTCTTCCTCGGCACGCTCAAGGCCTTCCCGATCCTGGCGGTCATCGTGGTCGCGGCCCTCACCGTCACGCTGGCGTACACGATCCGCGTGATCGTGCTCGCCTTCTTCGGCACGCCGCGTGAGGAATTCCCGCACGTGGCCGACATGGGGCTGCTCCCCTCGCTGCCGCGGGCGATCCTGGTGGCGTTCCTGCTGCTGTTCGGCTTCGCGCCGCACCTGATCCTCGACGTCATCGCGCCGGCCACGCGCTCCCTGGTGAGGCTCCTCTCGTGACGCGCTGGATCGCGCTCTTCCCCGAGGCGGCGCTCGGCGTCACGGCGCTCCTCATCTTCGCCGCCCTGATGACCGAGCGGCAGCGGACCTGGCGCGCGCGCGCGGCCGCCTTCACCGGCGGCTCCCTGGTCCTGGCCGCGTCGCTCCTCACGCTGGGCCGGAGCGAGGAGTTCTTCTGGGCGACGTACCGGGTGGACGCGTTCTCCCAGCTGGTGAAGGTGGCGGTGGCGGCCGGCTTCCTGCTGAGCGCGGCGATCGTGAAGGACGGGGCGGGGCAGCGCGAAGACGCGCGGGCCGAGATCTTCTTCTTCCTGCTCACGTCCGCCGCGGGACTCGTGGCGCTGGCCAGCGCGGTCGAGCTCGTCTCCCTCTACCTGTCGCTCGAGATCGCGTCGTTCTCGCTGTTCGTCCTCGTCCCGCTGCGCGACCGGTTCGAGCTGGGGCGGGAGGCGGCGCTCAAGTTTCTCGTGGTCGGGCTGGCGGCCTCGGCGGTGACGCTGTTCGGGCTCTCGCTGGTGGTCGGGTTCACCGGCACCACGCGGATCGACGAGATCGCGCTGCAGCTCCCCGGCCTGGCGAGCCAGCCCGCGGCCGTGTTCGGCTTCGCGCTCTTCCTGTCGGGGCTCCTCTTCAAGCTCGCGGTCTTCCCCTTCCACTTCTGGGCGCCGGACGTCTACCAGGGCGCCTCGCACGGGGTCGCCGCGTTCGTGGCGACGGCCTCGAAGGTGGGGGCGATCGCGGTCCTGGCGCGGCTCCTCACCGCCCTGGCCCTGACCGGGACGCAGCTCATCACGGTGCTGGCGGTGCTGGCCGCCGTCTCGATGACGCTCGGCAACCTGGTGGCCATCGTGCAACGCGACCTCAAGCGGATGCTGGCGTATTCCGCCATCGCGCAGGCCGGCTACGTGATCGTGGGACTGGTCGCGTTCACGCCGGACGGCACGACGGCGGCGCTCTTCTACGGCCTGCTGTACCTGCTGATGAACTCCGCCGCCTTCCTCGTGGTCGCGCGGGTCGCGGCCGACGGCTCCAACCCGACGCTCGACGACCTGCGTGGCCTCCACAGGCGCTCGCCGCTGTTGGCGGCGACGCTCCTGCTGGCGCTGTTCGCGCTGGCGGGCGTGCCGCCGACGGCGGGCTTCGTCGGCAAGTGGTTCCTCTTCTCCGCCGCGATGTCGCAGGGCTGGTGGTTCCTGGTCCTGCTCGGCGCCGTGAACAGCACGGTGTCGGTCTATTACTACCTCGTCGCGGTGAAGCACGCGTACCTGCTGCCCGACGAGCGCAACCGCGGGCCGCTGCCGCTCTCGATCGGCGACCGCGCCCTCTGCTACGCGCTGTCCGGCGCCGTTCTGCTGCTCGGCGTCTACCCCACGCCCCTCTACCAGTGGGCGGGGCGCGCCGCGCAGCTGCTGCCGTAACCCATCGACCGTCGCTTGCCCCCGGGTGTGACGCTGCTGTAAGCTCTCCGCCTGTGAGCGATCCCCTCGACCTGCTGGTCCGCGCCGACAAGTGGTACCTGTCGGCGGGGGAGGGGCTCGTCTTCGCGCCGCCGTTCCCGGTCTGGCTGGACGCGCCCGGGTTCTGGGACGAGGCCCACCTCTTCGAGTATCCGCTGCAGCCCCTGTTCACCGTCACCTTCCTCGACGGCGCCGGACGGGAGCTGGTGCTGGCGCCGGGGACCCGGCGCTGGACGCCGGCCGCGCTGGAAATCCCGTACGCCGGGGCGAACGGGATCGAGGCCATCGAGACGCGGATGGTCCTGCCCGGCTTCGTGCTGGGGAGCGAGTGGGCGGTGCGGAACACGCTCGCCGTCCCGGTGCTGCTCCACGCCGTGGCCTGGACGACGGCGCCGGGCGACGAGGTGCCGGCCGACTCGGTGGGATGGTCGGCGGTCGAGCTGTCGTGGCCGCGGCAGCTGGTGGACCGCAAGGCGCAGACGCTGGACGTGCGGCTCCGGCTGGCGCTCGCGCGCGGCACCGACACGTGGGGAGCGGTCCGCAGCGAGTCCACCGCCAATCTCCCGCGCTTCCAGCTCACCCCCTTCTGGGACCGCTGGGACCCCGGCCACGGCGGGCTCTCCGGGCGCGCGGACCTCGGCGGGATCAGTGACGGCGGGCTCGTCTACCTGGGCGTGCACCGGACGCTGGAGATCCCGGCGGGCGGCGTGGCCCGGCTGGCCGTGGCCCTGCGGGTCGAGCCCAAGCTGGCGCGCGCAGCGCCACCGCGCGGGAGCGAGCCGCCGTCGGCGCGCCGGGCCTCCTCGTTCGCCGCGGCGAGCAAGGCGTCGTGGGAGGAATTCCTCGGCCAGGTTCCCCTGTTCCGCTGCACCGATCCCTACTTCGAGCGGTTCTGGGCGTACCGGTGGTACGGGCTCCGGCTCAACGCCGTCGCCGGCGGCTGGGGCAACTACGTCGCGCCCACCGTGTGCGAGGGGATCGCCTACTTCCATCAGCCGATCGCATACAGCGCGCAGTGCCACCTGCGGGAGCTGCGCTGGGCGCGGGACCCGGAGCTGGCGCGCGGCATCCTGCGCACCTTCGTCGCGCACCAGCGCGCCGACGGCTCGTTCCCCGGCCGCATCTACCTGAACCACGCGGAAGGGACCGACTTCTACCACGCGGACTGGGGCGGCGCGCTCCTCGCGCTCGACGCCGTGCACCCGAGCGACGACTTCCTGCGCGAGGTCCTCCCCGCGCTGGCCCGCTACGCCGAGTGGATCGTGGCGACGCGCGACGCGCAGCGGATGCACCTGTACGACGTGGTGGACCAGTACGAGACCGGGCAGGAATACATGTCCCGCTACCAGGCGGTGGACCCCGACGCCGACCTGTACGGGTGGGAGAACCGGATCCGGCTCAAGGGCGTGGACGTGACGGTCTACACGTACGCGCTCTTCCGCGCGCTGGCGCTGCTGGCGCAGCGCGGCGGGATCGACGGCGAGCCGTGGGCGAAGCTGGCGGAGGCCACGGCCCAGGCGGTGCGCAAGCGGATGTGGGACCCGGGCTCGGGGATGTTCAGTGACGTGAACCCGGCCACGGCGCGCCGCACGCGCGTCAAGGCGGCCGTCTGCTTCTACCCGTACGCGACCGACATCGTCGGCCCCGAGCACCTGCCCGGATTCGCCCAGAACCTGTTCGATCCGCGCGCCTTCTGGACGCCGTTCCCGGTGCCGTCGTCGAGCGCGGAGGACGCGCTGTTCGATCCGGATGCGGCGTGGAAAGGAAAGCGGCACAACTGCCCGTGGAACGGCCGGGTCTGGCCGATGACCAACAGCCACGTCGCGGAGGCGATGGCGGCGGTGGCGCTCGGGCCGGTCCCCGCGCTGCGCGCTCACCTGGCGGAGTTCCTCACGCGCTTCGTGCGGATGATGTTCTGGGACGGCGACGCCTCGCGTCCGAACAGCTTCGAGCACTACCACCCCGTCTCGGGCCGTCCGAGCGCGTACCGCGGGATCGACGACTACCAGCACTCCTGGATCAACGACCTCATCGTGCAGTACGTGATCGGGCTGCGGCCGCGGGGCGAGGGCCGCTGTGTGGTGGACCCGATGCCGTGCGCGCTCGACGGCTTCGAGGCCCGCGGCCTGCCGATGCAGGGGGCGGCGGTGGACGTGGTGCGGGACGGCGACCGGCTGGTGGTCGCGGTCGGCGGCCGGGAAGCGGCGCGCGGCCGCCTGGGCGAGCCGATCGAGGTGACGCTGTGACGCTGCGCGTGGCCTTCGTGTCGGCCGCCGGCGCGGAGCAGGAGGCGGTGCTCGCCTGGCTCCCGACGGTGGCGGGGATCCAGATGCGGCGCTACGAGCCCGGCCACCTCGAGGCCGCGGTCAGCGAGACGGACGTCGTCTGGATCCACGCGACGCGGCCGGCGCTCTTCCCGACCGACGCGATCCGCGCCTTCCTCGCGCAGGGGGGCGGACTCCTGCTCACCCTGCAGGCCGCGGACCTGGTGGGACCGCTCGGGCTCGAGTCGGTGCCGCCCAACGACCGCCGCGAGGAGACGTGGTCCCACCAGAACGACCAGTGGTGGTCCGAGGAGCTGCGGGAGATGCAGGGGTACCCGCACGTGCGCGGCCTGGCGACGTACGGCCCGCATCCCCTGGTGGACGGGCTCCACAACGGGACCTTCTGCTGGGCGCCCACCGACGGTGAAACGTACGCCTGGGCCTGCTACTCGGGCGGGGTGTGGCCCGTGGACGGGCGGGTCGTCGGCGTGGAGCGCGCCTACCTCGTCCAGAACCCGGAGCGGGTGGTCGCGTGGGAGTATGTCGTCGGCCGCGGCCGGGTCCTCTGCATCGGCGCCTACACCTACTTCGCGGCGCCCGACCGGCTGCTGCGGCCCCAGCTCGAGCGGCTGGTGGCCAACGCGCTGCGCGCCGCGGCGCCGTCGGTCGAGCGGCGCAGCTGGTGGCCGTCGCCCGGCACGGCGGCCACCGAGTCGGAAGCGCTGGGCCTGCCGGAGCCTCTCGAGCTCGACGGCGCGCTGCCCATTCCGGCGCAGGACCCGATCGCGCTCTCGGGTCCGGTCCAGGAGGACGAGCAGTTCGACGTGGCCGGGAGGCGGGCGCTGCTGGTCGGGGGCGAGCGGCGCGGGATCGGGGAGCTGTGGGTGCATCCGCACCGCACCGTCGCGTGGTGGACCGTGCGGGCGGACGGGGAAGTGGCGTTCGGCACGCACATCGAGGTGGGACCGAACGCCGTGGCGCGCACGCTCGAAACCGCGGGTCGCCGCGTGCTCGAGACCACGTTCGTCGCGCTGGAGCACGCGGTCCTCCTGGTGGACTACCGTCCGGAACGCAAGCGGCGGGAGTCGGTGGGCCGCGGCCCGGCCGACTTCGAGATCGAGCTGGTGATGGATCTGCGCCGGATGTGGCCGTTCGCCGCAGGCTGCGGCGGCAACCTCCGCTACCGTGCGGGCAGCAGCGGGCGGGTGGCGCTGGTCGAGTCGGAGAGCGACGACGGCGTGGCGGCGGTCTTCCTCAGCCGGCCGGCGCGGCTGGAGATGACGGCGATGGAGGGCCACACGCCGGCGGTCCGCTGCATCATCCGGACGCCGCTCGGCACGCCGCTCACCGTGGCGGTCGTGGGGGGCGCGGACCGCGACGACTTCGAGCGGACGCTGCGCGGCGTGCGCCGGCTCGGCGTCGCGGGTCTCGTCCGCCAGCGGGTGCAGCGTTCGGCCACCGTGGCCGAGGCGCGCCTCGTGGTGCGGGCCGACGATCGGCCGTTCGAGCGCGCCTTCGAGTGGGCCAAGCGGCGGCTCGACGCCTTCGTGGGCGACGTCCCCGGCGTCGGCCGCTCGCTCCTGGCCGGCTACGCCGCGTCCAAGCCCGGCGGGGGGGACGGCCGCCCCGGGTATGCCTGGTTCTTCGGGCGTGATGCCTGCTGGACGGCGTTCGCGCTCCTGGCGGCCGGCGAATTCTCGTTGGCCCGCCAGGTGATCCGCTTCCTCGGTGACCATCAGGACGTCACGGGGAAGGTCCTCCACGAGGCCACGACCTCCGGCCAGTTCCACTACGATGCCGCCGACGCGACGCCGCTCTTCCTGCTGCTGGTCGCGCGGTACCTCGCGTGGAGCGGCGATCGGGAATTCGTGTCCGCCGTCTGGCCGCACGTGGAGCAGGCGTACGCCTACTGCCTGTCCACGGACGGCGACGGGGACGGGCTGATCGAGAACGCGCGGGTGGGGCACGGGTGGATCGAATCGGGGCCGCTGGGCGGCTCAAAGGTGACGGGCTACCTGGCGGCGCTCTGGTACGCCGCGCTGCAGGGCCTGGCGCGCGCGGCCGATGTGCTGGAGCACAAGAAGCTCGCCGCCGAGTGCTGGGCGCGGGCGGCGCGGGTCGCGGCCGCGATCGAGGACCGCCTGTACGACTCGGCGCGCGGGATCTACGCGCTGGACATTCGCCCCGACGGCAAGCCCACCTGGACCCAGACGGCCCTGCAGGCCGTGCCGCTCCTGCTCGGCGCGGCGAACCCGATCCGCGCCAAGCGCTATCTCGAGCGCCTGCGGGACGCGGAGTTCAGCGCCAAATGGGGCGTGCGGATGCTGCCGTCCTCCGACCCGCTGTTCGCGCAGGGCGGGTATCCTTCGGGCGCGGTGTGGGCGCTGTTCACCGGCTGGGCCGCGCTGGCCGAGTATCGGGCCGGCGCAGGCGAGGCGGGCTTCGTCCATCTGACGGCGAACGCGGATCTGGCGACGGCGCGGCAGCGCGGCGCGTTCGACGAGGCGCTGCACGGCCTCGAGGAGCGGCCGGCGGGCGTATGCCCCGATCAGGCGTGGTCGGCCGGGATGGTGGTGCTGCCGTTCGTCGAGGGGCTGCTGGGCGTCGAGCCGGACGCGCCGGCCGGGCGGCTCGCCATCCGCCCGCAGCTGCCGTCGGTGTGGGCGCGGCTCGAGGTGGAAGGGCTGCGCTGCGGCGAGAGCGCCTACGATCTCAAGATCCAGCGGCGCGACGACGGCGTCTCGATCGCCCTGCGCCGCACGCTCGGGCCGGCGCTGTTCGTCACGCTCGCGCCCTGGTGCCCCACGCTGGCCCTGCGCGTCGAAGTGGACGGCCAGGCGGTCAAGCCCGAGGCGACGGGGTGGGGAAGCGGACTCCGGTGCGCGGTGTCGTTCGAGGCGGCCGGCGAACACGAAGTGCGCTTCGTGTTGAAGTAGGCGGTAAAGACGGAGCGCAGTGTTCGGAGCAGTTGCGAGACGGGGAGTTGCGAGCGGTTACGAGACGGGAGCAGGCAGAAGCAGAAAGGGCCTCATGCGCGCCACGAATCCGCGACGAGGCCCTTTCTCTCGCTCACCACTCTTCACTCATGACCGCTCGCAACTCCCCGTCTCGCAACTGTCCTGCCGTCGCTCGCAACTCCCCGTCTCGCAACTGTCCTGCTTTACGCCCTTCTGACCATCCGTCTCGCCGTCTCCAGCGTCCGATCGACGTCATCCATCAGCGTGTAGATGTGGCAGCACTGCCTGACGCCGAGCGGGTCGCCCATCGAGCGGCACCGCACCTTCGCCCGATCCCACAGCCCGTCCATCAGGTCGCCCGCGGAGGTGCCGGCGAGGCTCCACACCGTCGTCCCGCTGGTCAGCTCGGGGTGCACCGGCGAGTGGATCGTGACCTGGGGGATCTGCTGCAGGCCCGCGCGGAGCCGGTCGGCGAGCGCCATGATCCGGGCCTCGACGCGCGCCGGCCCGATCCGGTTGTGGAACTCGATCGCCGCCATGTAGCCCTTGAGCATCGAGCGGTTGCCCGTGCCGATCTGCATCAGGCGGTACGCCCCCGATCTGTAGTCGTCCCACGTGGCGGAGGCGAGCGTCGCCCACACGCCCGGAAGCTTGTCGGCCGTGATGTACAGCAGGCCGCTTCCCGCGGGCGCGAGCAGCCACTTGTGCGGCGACGAGTAGTACGCGTCGCATCCGATCTTCTTCATGTCGAGCTGGAAGTGCCCGCAGCACTGCGCGCCGTCGATCACCGTGAAGATCCCGTGGTCCTTCGCGAAAGCGCACATGCGCTCGACGGGGAACCGGATCGCCTGCCCGCTGGTGAGGTGCGGGATGCTCCAGACCCTGGTCTGCGGCGTGGTGGCGTTGAGGTACAGGTCGATGAGCTGCTGCGGGTTCTCCGGCGGCACCGGCACGGTGACCTGCTTCACGTAGATCCCGTAGCGCTTCGACTTCAGCTCCCATCCCTGGCGGCCGCCGGGGTGCTCGAGGTTGGTGAGGATCACCTCGTGACCCGGTTCGATGGGCAGCCCGTTGGCGATGTAGTTCATCGCGACGGTCGCGTTCTGCGTGAGCGCGAGCTCGTCGGGTGACGCGCCGATCAAGGTGGCGAGCGCGGTCCGGAGGTCGGTCTCGGGGTTGTAGCCGGTGATGTAGTCGGGGGTGCCGGCCTTGTAGTTCCAGTGCGCGACGGTGCCCGCGACCTGGTTCATGTCGTCCGAGACCGCCTGGAGCACCACCCGCGGCATGCTGCCGAGCGTCCCGGTGTTGAAGAACGCCTCGTCGGGGGGTATCAGGAACTCACGGCGGAGCGTGCGCCAGTAGCTCTCGTCGTCCTGGAAGACCGCCGGCGGCCAGGCCGGGGGCGCGGCGTCGGGAGCGGGCGTGGCACCGAGGCGGGCGCGGGAGAGGAGAGCGGCGCTGGCGAACGAACCGAGGAAGCTGCGACGGTCGAGCATGGCCGGGGACCCGGATGGAGGGACGGCCGCGAATATGCCGCGCGAGCGTGCGGGTCGCCAGCTTGCTTGCCCGGCCCGAGCCGCCTGGCCACATTCCCGCGCGATGATGCTGCGTCCACGACTCACTCCGCTGGTGCTGCTGGTCGTCCTGCTGGGCGCCTGCTCGGTCGAGCGCGCCCCGTCGGGCCGGCCGGAGGGCCCGGCGGCGACGGCCGCCGATTCCGCGGCGTCGGCCGAAGTCTACGCGGCGCTGCGGCTCTACTATGCCCGGGTCACGGCACGTGACTGGAAGGTGCTGGCGCTGAGCTTCTGGCCCCGCGTCACGGTCACGACCATCCGGAACGGGCTGCCGGGAGCGCCGCAAGCGGGCGAGGTCGAGACCAGTCCGATCGAAGCGCTCATCCAGCGGGCCGCCGCCATGAAGGACTGCCCGGCGGGCATGTCCGCCGAGATGATCCGCGCCACTGTCGTGACGTACGGCCCGCTGGCGGACGCGTGGGTCACGTACCGCGCGCATTGCGGCGTCACGCGGGACTCCGTCACGACGCACTATGGGATCGACGCCATTCACCTGATGAAGCACCAGGGGGAGTGGCGGATCGCCGGCCTCACCTTCACGCACGAGATCCCGGGCGCGCCTCTCGGCCGGCCGTAGCGAGGCCCGTCGTCTTCCTGGCACAACGGTACGTCGTTCGGGGTACACAACTCATGGGGCTCACGTGAAGCGACTGCTCGTCCTGGCGATGCTCATCCCGACCGCGCTCCTGGCGCAGCGCGGGCCGTACGGCCGGCAGGGGCCGTTCGATCAGACCACCGTCGACACGGTGGGACCGAGCCGCGCGTACACGGTCGGCGTGCTCGCGTTCACCGGCGGCGACTGGGTGCCCTCCGGCATCGATTTCGGGATGCTCTGGCGGCTCAGCGAGAGCACCGGCACGGCGGCCGGGGCGTGGATCGCGCTCGGGAGCTTCACCCAGTCCCAGGCCATTTACTTCGGTCAGTCGAAGGGGTTCTTCGCCGGCCTCGGCGTCACCCTGCGGCAGCCGATCGCGACGCTGCTCGAGATGGGATCGGAGCGCAGCCCGACCTACGTGCGCCTCGAGACGACGGTGGACGCGGGCGAAACGCGCGACTTCAACTCACCCCTGATTCAGGGGCCGTGGGACACCCGCGTGTCGCTGCTGGCGGGCATCTCGCTCGGCTCGCACACGGCGCTCGGCCAGTCCTTCAGCCTCGGGTACGGCCCCGCGTTCATGATGGGGCGCGCCTCGACGACGCACGGGCAGTTCGTCCTGCGGGTGCGCCTGCCGGCGCACTAGCCGAACTCCACCTCCCAGCTCAGCTCCGATCCCGGCGGCGACGCGAGCGCCAGCCGGGCGGCCCGTAGCGCCCCGCTCCCCGTGACGGCGACGGTGGCGCCCGCGTCCGGGTCGCTCGAGGCCCGCCGCGGCGTGAAGCCGGGCGGCAGGGCGATGGTGACCGCGTAGGGACGCGCGTCGAGCTGCACCGCCTGCGCCGTCAGCGTCCGGCTGCCGGCGCGCCACTGCTCGCTCTCGAGGTCCAGCCCCTGCACCACGTGGCGGGTCGAGCCGATGACCGCCGGCGCGTGCCGCCGGCGTCGCAGCGACAGCACGACCGTAGACCGCGGGTCCACGCTCAGGGCGACCTCGCCGTCCACGTCGCGGCGCCGCCGCTCCGACCAGACGTCGTAGGCGAGCAGCGGGCCGCGGATGCCGTGGCTCGCGAGGGAGAAGGCGAACCGGCGCGGCGTCTCGCCCCAGTTCAGCGCCGCCAGCATCCACCAGTCCTCCGCGAGGCGCCCCAGCAGCCACGACGGCGATGCCGAGCGGCCGCTCGCGTCGGGCGCGACGTCGTACGCGCGCTCCAGCAGCGGGGCGACGGGCATCGCCCGCTGCAGGATCTCCAGGCGCTCGGCGGACAGGCGATCCGGGGGCTCGCCGGAAACCGTCGGTCCTCCGGCGAACGCCGCCACGGTGGCCCAGAGCCGGGCCTCGTCTCGCGTCACCCGCTCGCCGACGACGAGGGCCCCGGGATCGTTGATCCAGGCGTTTCCCCGGTAGTGCGCCCGCAGGGCGACGGCGCGCGCCGTCTGATGCAGCGTCTCGAAGCCGCGCTCGGCGTCCGGGCTGAGGCGAACGGCGTCAACGAGGCCGGCCGCGTGCTGGAGCGGCACGTCGCACGCCGTGAGGAAGGCGCCGCCCGCACCCTCGCGCAGCGCCCGGAGCGCCGCCCGGCAGGCCTCCGAGCGGCTCATCCCGCCGCGCCCCGGAGAGGCGACCGCACCGTAGCGGAGCTCGTCGAGCGTGAGGTCGTCGTAGCCCCATTCCGCGACGGTGTGACGCATCAGGTCGCGCAGGTAGTCGCGCACCGGCGCCTGCGCCGCGTCGAGCGCGTAGACCCGGCCGCCCCGGTCGGCCGGTTCCTCCACCACCAGCGGATCCCCGTCCGGCGACGGCAGCAGCCAGTCCGGGTGCGCCGCGGGGATGCCGGACCGCTCGGCCACCAGCAGCGGAGCCAGCCAGAGGCCGGCACGGAATCCGGCGGCGTGGATCCGGTCCGTCAACCAGCGATGGCCGTGCGGGAACGCGTCGTTGGTGTCCCAGTCGCCGGCCGAGCGCTGGTATCCGTCACCGATGCGGACGACGAGCGGCGCCGCCGGACGGAACGCGGCATGGGCCGCGTCGAGCGCCGCCAGCACCTCGGCCTCGGTCGCCGCGGCCGGCGGCGTCGTGAGGACGCTCCACCCGGCGGGGATGTCGGTCCGTGCGGCCACGCCATCGCCGGCCAGCGTGCCGAGCGCGTCCAGCGGCTCGGCGGTCGGGAGGATCGACAGCGCAGCCATCGCCGGCGCGCGGACGGCGCCGACCGTGCGACCGCGGAAGCGGGAGGCCGCGACGACGCGTCCGGCGGTGCACTCGAACCGGCCTTCGCCGGCGTCGTCCGCGCCGAAGGCGAAGGCGGTCGAGTGCGCCGACGGTCCGGGCAGGATCGCGAGCGACCAGTGGCTGGTAGCCGCCGTACCGGGCCCGAGGACGGCGATACGGCAGGGATCGGACGAGAGATAGCCGTTGATCCAGGCGAAGGGCCGCCCGCCCAGCGCCGGGATCTGCGCCGTCCGGGTGTCGAAGAACCGGATCTCCTCCAGGCTCCGCTCGTCCTCGAGCCCTCTGACCGTCACGGCGACCAGCGGTGGGGGGCCGTCGAGGAGTTGCGCCGATACCTCGACGTCCTGCGCGGTGCCCACGACCTGCCAGCCGGCACTCGCGCCGTGCGATGCCGTGAGCCGGAACTGTCGGACGCGTTCGAGCGCCGCGAGGGAGACCGGCTCGCCGCCGCCCAGGCTGACGGCGATCTCGGCTCCGGCGACCACCGGACGAGCGTCCCGGGCGGCCAGCGTCCAGCGGCCGCCGCGATCGAGCCGGAAGGTCCAGGGCGCGCGGGCGCGGCGCGGGGCGCGCCCCGGCGGTACGGGGGGCCACAGCAGTCCAGCGGCGAACGCGGCGAGCAGGTCGCGGCGTTTCATCCTTGAGTTCTCATCTGGCGGCCTCTAGGTTCGCTCGTATGGCTCCGCCGCAACCTAGTCGCGTCGGTCTCGCGCCGCTCGGCGCATCGGTGCCGTCGCATCCGGGGCTGCGCCTGCTGGCGGACGTGAGCGCCGCGCTGACGGAGGGCGTCTTCTCCGAGGCGGCGATGGCGTCGGTCGTAACGATCCTGCGGCAGGGTTTCGGCGCGCTGCTGTGCCGCCTGTGGGTGCGCGAGGAGGACGGCGTGTCCTTCCGCGCGATCGCCGCGGCCGGCGACGAGCCGTCGACGGACGAGGCAGGGCGCATCGCGGACGCGCTCCGGACCGGCGCCCTCGCGCCGGCCGACACCTGGGACGCGCTCGACCTGAGCGTGCCCCTGGTGCACCAGGACGAGCGGCTCGGGTTGCTGCAGGTGCGCGTGCCGCGCGACGGCCGCGAGGCGATGGAGCGCGACGTGCTCACGGTCGTCGCGAGCGTCCTCGCGCCGCTGCTGGCCTCCAAGGAGCTCTCCCAGGACCTGGCCTTCGAGATCGCGCGCCGCGCCCGCGAGATCGACGACCAGCGCCGCTTCACCGCCAAGGTGATCGACTCGCTCCCGGTCGGTCTGTACGTGATCGACCGCGACTACCGCATTCAGGCGTGGAACCGCAAGCGCGAGACGGGGACGCAGGGCGTGCCGCGCGAGGAAGCGATCGGGCGGCCGATCTTTGAGGTCCTGAGCCGGCAGCCGCGCGACCTGCTGCGCCGCGAGTTCGACGAGGTGCTGGCGTCCGGCAAGATGCAGGTCATCGAGCAGGAGTCGACGGCCACCGGCGACGCGCGGCACTACCGGATCACCAAGATCCCGATGCGCATCAACGACGACGACGTGACGCACATCATCACGATCGGTGAGGACATCACGGAGTGGAAGAACGTCCAGCGCCAGATCGCCCAGTCGGAGAAGCTGGCCGCGATCGGGCAGCTGGCGGCCGGCGTGATGCACGAGATCAACAACCCGCTGGCGACCATCGGCGCCTGCTGCGAGGCCGTGAGCGCCGTGGCGGGCGACGCGCCCGAGGCGGTGCAGGCCGGCATCGCCGAGTACGTGAAGATCATGGACGCCGAGGTGCAGCGCTGCAAGCACATCGTCGAGGGGTTGCTCGACATGAGCCGCCCGCGCTCCGGCGCCCGGGCGCCCACCGACGTCAACAAGGTGGTCGAGGACACGCTGTTCCTCCTCAAGCACCACGAGCGGTTCAAGCACGTCACGATCAAACGCGAGCTGAGCGAGGGGCTGCCGGCGATCCGCGCCGACGGCGAGCAGCTCATCCAGGTGTTCATGGCCCTGATGCTCAACGCCATGGACGCGATGGATGCCCGCGGCACGCTGACCGTGAGCACCTCGAAGAGCGCCGCGCGCGGCGACGAGGTGGTCATCGCGCTGTCCGACACCGGCAAGGGCATCCCGCGCCAGGACATCCAGAAGATCTTCGAGCCGTTCTACACGACCAAGCCGCAGGGCCGCGGCAC
>Ga0187865_1000972_pt1 | contig 36114 bp, 29 predicted proteins | sample June2016WEW_11_1_2_FD_132989 | JGI IMG/M metagenome (GOLD analysis project Ga0187865, IMG submission 132989) | Peatland microbial communities from SPRUCE experiment site at the Marcell Experimental Forest, Minnesota, USA - June2016WEW_11_100 | ecosystem: Environmental > Terrestrial > Soil >...
GATGGAGAAGGGGACCTTCCGGATGAAGTAGGCCAGCACCAAGATCATCCAGGTGCCGGTGAGGACGATGCGACCCTTGTTGTAGGTCACGGCGAGCGCGATTCCGAGCACGGTCCCGGCGATTTCTGAGCGCGGTCCCGTTGTTGAATGGAAGCCGCTATTGGCAAGAGGCCGCTGGGGTGAGTTGGTCGAGAGTTTTTGCTCAGCGACCACGCAAGCCTGCGCCATGCCAATAGCGGTCGCCGAGACATTGGCCGAAATGAGTCGGAAGATTCAAGAAATAGAAGCCAGACGCATTCTCAAGAACCGCTCTGAGCGATCACATCTGGCCCCGGAGAGTCAGCCTATTCAAGACGCCATTGATGCGGTGCTATTCCGGTGCTACGGTCTCACGGAGGATGAGGGCCGGTACATCACGCGCCGTCTAAGGGAAATGCTGTGACACCGGTATTCATGTTCCTCACCGACCCGGCGGTCCGACTTTCGGCTTGACGACTACTGTATTGTATGCAATGTTCCTTGCTAATTCTGCAAGGAGCGTTGTAATGAATAGCATAAAGCGCAGGGTTCAAGGCCGACCTCTCGACTTGGTGAAAAGCCTCAGTGCTGCCGGGAAGCAGGTGTTCACGGCCGATGATGCCCGGAAGTATCTTCCGGAGGACGCCGCCCTCTGGCTGGCCCTGACGCGCCTCCAGAAAGCGGGTTGGATCAAACGCCTGAAGCGAGGTGTGTACCTGGTCGTCCCACTGGAGGCTGGCGTCGAGAGACAGTGGACGGAAGACGCATTCGTGGTGGCTTGTTCTCTGGCCCAGCCGGCAGCGGTGGCGTACTGGTCGGCGATGCGCCATTGGAACTGGACCACTCAGGTTCCCCAGACGGTCTTCGTCCAGACCACTCAGCGGAAGTCAGCCTACACCAGAACCGTTCTCGGCGTTAGCTACCGATTCATCCCCGTCGTTCCCAACAAGTTTTTCGGCATCCGGCGAGAGCGCATCGGGGCGAAGATGTTCTCCGTCACGGACCGGGAGAAAACTATACTGGATATCCTGGACCGACCGGACCTGTCCGGTGGAATGCCGGAAGTGCTGAGCGCCCTCCCGACGGCGACAAGCCAAGTGGAGTGGGAACGGCTCGATGCCTACCTCAAGAAGTTTCCCAACCGGGCCGCCCTGAAGCGCTTGGGGGTCCTGGTTGAGGCCATGGGCCTGCCCATCCCAAACCGCGAGGTGCGGCTCCGCCGCTGGCAGCGGATGGTGTCCGGCGGGATTGCGCTCCTCGATCCGGGCGGCCGGCGGATCGCAGGCCGAGTCCGAACGGCATGGGGGGTGCGCGTGAACATCCCGGTTCATCCTGCACCCCCCGCATGATCCCCGCCGCCGAGATTCAACGCATGGCGGGGGCCGCGGGAGTCGAGCCGACCCGCGTGGACCTGGACTATACACTGGGTTGGATTCTCTGCGGCCTCTGGGCACAGCCAGAGGTTGCGACGAGCTGGGTGTTCAAGGGTGGCACGTGCCTCCGGAAATGCTATTTCCCTGGCTACCGATTCTCCGAGGATCTCGACTTCACCCTGACGCAGCCGCTCTCCATGGAAGACGGGCGCGCCCTGGTATTTGCGGCGGCGGAACGGGCCAAGGAGGCCACAGGGATTGAGCTTACGAGCCAGCCGCTCCGGGCCGAGATCATGCCGGCGACTGAGGGAGATCCCGGATACGAGTTCCGCCTCTACTACCGCGGCAGCCTCCCCATGGGCGGATCTCCGCGGAGCGTCCAGGTGCACCTCAGCGGAGGAGAGGTGATCGTAATGCCTCCCGTTTGGCGCTCGCTAAGCCATCCGTATTCGGACTCGATAGAGATGGAAGCCTCTATGCTGCGATGTTACTCACTGGCCGAAGCCCTGGCGGAGAAGCTGCGTGCTATTTGCGGGCAACGGCGCTATGCGATTGCGCGCGACCTGTACGATACCCACGAGCTCATCCGGCGTGGGACCGGTCTCGGGGAGGCCTTGGCCATTTTGCCCGCTAAGTTCCGGGCCAAGACGCTCACTCCGCCGCAGAACCTGCTTCAGATTTTTGAAGCGAGGCGTGCCGATTTCCAGCGAGACTGGGAGAGAAACTTGACGCCGCTTCTTCCCGCGGCTGACCGAATCCCGTTCGAGGAGGCGTGGGCCACCGTCAAACGAGCTGTCTTAGCCGTAGAGGGCATGCTTTTCGAGGCATAGCGTGCACATTCCTTACGTCATTGACAACCAGACCCATCGAATGGCGGACGTGCTGAATGCTCTGCTGGCTGAGCACAAAGGGCGTTCACTGGACGTGGCCACGGCCTATTTTACGATCCAGGGGTTCCGTCTGCTCCGGGCGGGTTTGGAGCCTTGATAGGGGACGTTGTTGCCTTCGTTAACTAACTCTGATACGCTCCGACCCGGAGAGAGGGAGCCGGCATGCCCCGCCAGGCGCGCCTCGACGCCCCGGGGACATTGCGCCACGTCATCCTCCGGGGAACGCGGGCAGATCGTGGCCGATCGCGAGGGCTGCGAAAGCTTCCTCGCGCGGCTCGGGCTGTCCCTCGCCGACACGGCGCGGCAGCTCGGGGTCTCCACCTCGGGGGTTGCGAAAGCGGTCGCGCGAGCAGAGCGGCCATCAGTCCACTGAGTCAACGACGTCCCGCATCAAAGAGGAGAAGACCTCGATGGCAGCAGAACAGGCTCCAGTCTGGTTCATCACCGGCTGTTCGAGTGGCTTCGGCCGGGCGCTCGCGGCGCTCGTGCTCGAGCGTGGGTGGCGTGCCGCGGTGACGGCGCGCGACCCGGGTCAGGTGGAAGCGCTTGTGGCCGGCCACGAAGGGCGCGGTGTGGCGCTCGCGCTCGACGTGACCAATCCGACGCAGATCGCGGTCGCCGTGCAGGCGGCGGAGGCCCGCTTCGGGGGGATCGACGTCCTGGTGAACAACGCCGGGTACGGCTACCAGGTGTCCGTCGAAGAGGGCAAGGACGCGGCCATCCGCGCCCTGTTCGAGACCAATGTCTTCGGGCTCGCGGCCCTGATCCGGGCGGTGCTGCCGGGCATGCGGGCCCGGCGGCGCGGGGCCATCGTCAACATCTCGTCGGTTGGAGGATTCGTCGGCTTCCCGGGCTCGGGCTACTACGCCGCGACGAAGCACGCCGTGGAGGGCCTCTCGGATGCCCTCGCGAAAGAGGTCGGCCCACTCGGGATCCAGGTGCTCTGCGTCGAGCCCGGCCCGTTCCGTACCGACTTCGCCAGGCGGTCGCTCAAGCAGACGCTGAGCCCGTCCGGAGACTACGAGCAGACCGTGAATGCCCGCCTACGGCAGTTGGCGGCCCGGAGCGGCACCCAGCCCGGCGACCCGGTGCGGGCCGGCAGGGCGATCATTGCGGCGGTGCAGGCGACGAGGCCGCCGCGGCATCTCGTGCTCGGCGCCATAGGACTCGAGAACGTGCGCAAGAGTCTGACGGACACGCTCGAGGAAATCGACGCCTGGAAGCAGACAAGCTTGGGCGCAGACTACCCGGCGGGCCGGGGTTGATAGCGCCATGGGGTTACTGCGGTGATGGGGGTTGTTGCCTGCGTTAACTCACGCTGATACGCTCCAACCCGGAGAGAGGGAGCCGGCATGGCCCGCCAGGCGCGCCTCGACGCCCCGGGGACGCTCCACCACGTGATCATCCGCGGGCTGGAGCGCCGGGCGATCGTCAAGGACGACGTGGACCGCGCGGCCTTCGTGACCCGCCTGGGCGCGCTGGCGCAGGCCACCGGCACCCCCATCTACGGGTGGGCGCTCCTCCCGAACCACGCGCACGTCCTGCTCCGGAGTGGCCCCACCGGGCTCCCGCGCTTCATGCGCCGGCTGCTCACCGGCTACGCCATCACCTTCAACCGACGCCATCGGCGTGTGGGCCACCTCTTCCAGAACCGCTACAAGTCCATCGTCTGCGAAGAGGAGGCCTACTTCCGGGAGTTGGTCCGCTACATCCATCTGAACCCGCTCCGCGCCAAGCTGGTCCCGGACCTGCGCGCCCTGGACCGCTACCCCTGGGGCGGCCACGCCACCGTCGTGGGGCGTCTCCACCACGCCTGGCAAGATCGCCGGACCGTCCTCGGCTGGTTCGGCCGGACGGAGGGGAGGGCGGTGCGCGCCTATCGGGCCTACGTGCGGGAGGGGATCCCGGCCGGGCACCGCCCCGACCTCGTCGGCGGGGGCCTCGTCCGGTCCGCAGGGGGGTGGGCCGAAGTGCGGGCGCGCCGGCGGCAGAAGGAACCGCTGGCGGGGGACCCGCGTATCCTGGGGAGCGGCGACTTCGTCGCCGGGCTCCTGCGGGACGCCGACGCACGCCAGGCCGCCGTGTTGCGGCGAGCGCCAACGCCCGAGGAAACTGAGGCGGTGATGGGGAGGATCTGCAAGCGCGCGCGAGCCTCCGTGGAGGAACTCAAGAGCGGCGGGCGTCGCGGACCCCTCTCAGCGGTTCGAGCGGCCTTAGCGCGAGAGTTCGTGGCGGGGCTTGGTCTCTCCCTGGCGCAGGCGGCCCGCCACCTGGGAGTCTCGACTGCGGCGATATCGAAGATCCTGCGAAAGACAGATGCGTAAGTTAACGAAGGCAACAACGTCCCCTTCCCTTTGTGCGGGTCTCCCCCATGACGCTGAGAAAGCCACCGGATCGCGGTCCGGATGGGCGGATCCACAAAGCCACAAGAGCCGCGACGTCCCCCCAACGCACAGAGACGAGCAGGCGGCTCCACGGGCAGGGTTACCCGCCCGCTGGACGTCAGGCGCGCCGGGCCGCTCTACACGGGGAGCAGACAATCCGGTCGTCGGGCGCGACAGGAGGTGACGGATGGGGTAAGATGCCTGCCTGGACCGGGGAGGATTCCCGGTGCCTGGCGACAGCGAGGACAAGTGGCTGGAGAGGAGAGCGCGTATGGCAGGGAACGGGAGTGTGCTGGGGCTGGTGGGCAGCCCCAATCGGGATGGCAGAACCTTCCACATGGTGACAGCGGCACTGGAGGGGGCGGCGAAAGCTGGCGCGAAGGTCGAGCTGATCCAACTGGCCGACCACGTGGTGGAGGCATGCAAGGACTGCCTGCCGTGGGAGTGCATGACCACGTTGCAGTGCAAATACCCGGATCCCGCCTTCGAGTACCTGAGCGACAAGCTGCTCCAGTGTGGCGCCCTGATCCTGGGCGCGCCGATCTACTGGTGGGATACCACCGGGATGGTGAAGTACCTCATCCTCAAGATGTTCCGGGTGTATGCGCGCTCGGCCCCCTTGGCCGGCCTGCCCGCCTTCGGCATCGGCATCGCCGGCGGCACCGGCAACGGCCTGGTGTCGGGCCTGCGGCCCGTCTACCATTTCTTCCAGGTGCTGCAGATGCGGGCGCTGGAGCCGCTGCCGGTGACCCGGTTCAACTGGAGCGCCGCGCTCACCCGGGCCGGTGAGCTGGGCGCCCAGCTCACCTCGATGGCGGGAGAGCGGCATCGGTTCGCCGGCGTCGAGGAGCGGCTGCTCTGGTACGACAGTCTCCCCTATCTCAGCCTGAGCCGGGCCGCCGAGCGGCGCCTGCTGGCCGCCCTCGCCACGGCGGCGCTGCTCGATCATGCCGACCCCGCGATTGCCCGCGGCCTGGCCCACGCGGACACCCTCGCCGCGCGCGGCGAGCCCCTGCGGTCACTGCAGGAGATCACTCGCGCCTACGAGGCGGGTGTGAAGGCGTTCGAAGACAGTCAAGGGTAAGCGAGCTCACCGGTCGGATGGGCTCCGGGAGTATCTGGATCCGCATCAGCAGAAGCGCCTAACCTGAACGCCCTCATCTAAGGAAACGTGCCGCGGGCCATGTCACCGCACCGATGGAGATGGATCGTTTCCTCAGGCAGGGCATCCGACAAAGGAGGCTCTCATGGCAAAGGAAGTGATCACCCCATCCACCCTCGAAAAACCCGTTGGGTACTCCCACGCTATTCGCCGCGGAAAGACATTGTATATCTCAGGGCAGATCGCGCATGACGTTAATGGGAAGCTGGTCGGACAGGGTGATGCGAGAGCCCAGGGCGAGCAGGTGTACCAGAACATCAAGGGAATCCTCGAGAGCTGCGGCGGCACGATGCAGAATATTGTTAGAATAACAACGTATGTCACGAGTCTCGCCTACCGCCCCATCATGGTTGAGATCCGCGCGAAGCACTTCCCGAAGGATCCGCCTGCAAGCACGTTCCTGGTAGTTGCCAGCCTGGCCGGTCCTGCCTTCCTTGTCGAGGTGGATGCCATTGCCGTGCTCGATTAACCCGAGCCATAATGGGGAACGTAGGTGCAGAAACAACTTGTCGGTTCCGCACCGAAAGGGGGCTCTCCTAGATTCTGGCAGTTGGGGACATTCCGGAATGCGATTTAGAACCGACGGGTTCCCCTTGTTCACCCGGTCCTCGCTTCCGTAATGCTGCGCGCCCACGCGGACTGGCGGATCCGTTCAGATAGCCCCCTCGTCCCGCTCGGCCCTCGGCCGAGGCGGGGGCCCCGTCCCACACGTGAAAGGAGGACCGCATGGCCGAGACCGTTCGACGGGTTGATTACTACTCCATGGAGGTGTCCAACACGCCCGGCGCGGCCCTCCAGATCCTCGAGCGGCTCTGCGAGGCCGGCGTCTATCTCCTGACCTTCTCGGGGTTCCCGAAAGGTCGCCGCGCTCAACTGGACTTCGTCCCTGCCAACACCTCCGCGTTCAGGGCCGTCGCGCGGAAGGCTGGCTGGAAGCTCGTGGGACCCAAGAAGGGCTTCCTGATCTACGGCGATGATCGAGTCGGCGTGGTGGCCGAACTGCTGGAAAAGCTGACGAAGGCGAAGATCAACGTCACCGCCACCCAGGCGATCATCGCGGGAGCCGACCGTTTCGGCATGATCCTCTGGGTGAAGTCGCGGGACGTGCGGCGCGCCTCCAAGGCACTCGGGGCGTCCTGAGTGCGGAATGCGGAATGACGAATGCGGAATGACCACACAGAACCTAGAGCCGAGAGCCGAGAGACGAGACGCGACGGAGGCAGCGAGAGGCGGAGAACCGGGGAAACGGAGAAAGGGAGAAACGGAGAGTCGGAGAAGCGGAGAAGCGGGGAGACACTGAATGCGGAATGGGGAATGGCTGAGATGCCCGAGAGCCGCTGAGGAACCGAATTGCCTCCGGAGAGTTGTATGTGAAGGATGCTCACAAGATTGTTGAAGGCTCAGCGACAGGCTATCAGGGCGGAAACGGCAACTGTATTTTGCTGCCGTGCGTGCGGGACTCGACCGGAATTATGAGCCGATGGCAAAGATGTTCAGCGCTGTGATCCAGAGGACGTTACAGATTCACGGACGGCGTTAGACCGACGAGGCTCTGAGGGACTCTTTCCCAGATCGGTCTGGGTCAATCGAACGCCCTCAATGCCCGTGGACGTACACACGGTCATGCGGAACATTGTGCGGCGCGTGTCGGGGTCCCGCAGGAAGGGGTTGGTTTCGAGGAGAGGCCGTTTCAGCATGATTTTTACTATAGCATAACAAAGGCACCGATTCATTCTTTCTTTCGCTGCGGATGAGTTGCTTTAACGTCTTTAGGGGGCCCGGCGGTTTCTGAGGGGGCAAGGCGGATGCGTCCCGCTTCAGGCTGGCAGGCGAGCAGGCTGGCAGGCGTGCTGAGTGCGGAATGCGGAATGACGAATGCGGAATGACCACACAGAACCTAGAGCCGAGAGCCGAGACGCGATGGAGGCAGCGAGAGGCGGAGAAACGGGGAAACGGAGAAAGGGAGAAACGGAGAGTCGGAGAAGCGGGGACGCACTGAATGCGGAATGGGGAATGCGGAATTGTACGGCAGGGAAACGGGGAACCGGGGGAGCGGAGAGCCGGGGACGGAGCAAATGCGGAATAGCCGGCCGTGCGCGCAGAAAGGTACCGGACACCTTTTTGGTCGTAAGCGATTGATTCTACGACAGACCGGTTCACTTTTGGGCTGTTACACAAACGGGCGCAGTTAGGCACATGGAAACTAGCCGTGCGAACCGCACGGATCCCCCGACGGCGGCGATGGCTGCAGGCCTCATCCACGTGGCGCACGGAGCCGCAAGAATTGGAATCATCGCGGTAAATCAATGGCTTAGCTCCCGATAGGTGTCCGGTACCTTTTCGCTAACGCCTGTCCGATTCCACCATCAAGGGCAAAGTGGGCCGGCCCGCGTTCGCAGGACAGGGGAGGGCAAGTTCCGCCCTCCAATGCGTGAGTCGCCATGGTGTGGCGATCCATAGCGTCACCTGCCATTGACCCTAGCCCTTTTCCCGGGTATGGTGAGGCCATTGTGGGATCAGCTCGAGTGTCGCGCAGCGGGGCACGACCGGGCGTATCGCGATGCGAAGGGAGAGGCTGTTTCCTGTGATCCATCGAGCGTGGGTGGGGGCCCTCAGGGGGCCGGCAGTGGCGACGCTGGTCCTGGTATCTGTCGGCGTCTCGGTCGAGATCGGCCTTGCCGCCGAAGGCCAGGGCACGATGTCCCGTGAGGATCTCATCGCCACCGTGGAGCGGGGGCCTGGACCAACGAAGGGGGCGGCGGATGCCCCCGTGGTCATGGTAGAGTTCTCCGACTTTCAGTGCGGCTATTGCCGGTTGTTCTGGCGGGAAACGCTCCCCAAGATCGAAGAGCAGTACATCCGGGCACGCAAGGTTCGGTTCGTCTACCGCCACATGGCCATCCGGGGGGAGGCGTCGGTGCTGGCGGCTCAGGCGGCGTCCTGCGCGCACGATCAAGGCAAGTTCTGGCAGTACCATGACACGCTGTTCAGCCAGCGGTCTCCCCTCGCCTTCACCTCGGCGCGGTTGAAACGCTACGCTGCCGAGCTGCGGTTGGACGAGAAGACCTTCGCAGCGTGTCTCGACTCGGGAAAGCAGGCCGAGCGAGTCGAGGCCGAGACGATCCTCGGCCATGTACTAGGCGCAAACGGGACGCCGGCCTTCCTGATGAATGGTCAACTCGCGATCGGCGCATACCCCTTCGAGGCCTTTCAGCAAGCACTGGATGCGCTGCTCGCCGCGACCCCGCGAGGGCCATCCGAGCGGGCGAGATGACCCAGGGCAGGTTCCACGCCTGGAAAAGGGGACCCGGCGGTTTCTGAGGGGGCAAGGGGGATGCGTGCCGCTTCAGGCTGGCAGGCGGGGAGCGGGAGAATCGGAGAGACGGAGAAGGGGGGCTCAGTGGCTTTTCGCCTTGGGTTTTCTCGGGGATGATGTTACCCTACGTGGGCAGAGGCCGGGCGGCCAGAGGGGAAGAGTCGCTGGGAACATGAGGGACTGCACCGCACGAGGGACTGCCCAGGATTGTGGGGGAGAGTGAAATGGCAGACAGCGCAGTTCGGGTCCGATCGAGGCGCCGGGTGCGCCGAACGGGGCAGCGGCTCCAGCTCACGGCGGTGGTGGAGCGGGACCGATTCGGCTACGTGGCGACCTGTCCGCAGCTCCAGGGCTGCTATACCCAAGGGCAGAGCTACGAAGAGGTGGTGCGCAACATCCGGGACGCGATCCGGCTCCACCTGGAGGACCGTCTGGCGAGCGGGGAGCCGCTGCCGGAACCCGGAGAGGTGACCCTCGCGATCCTGGACGTCGCCGTATGAGTCCGCGCCTGCCTCGGGTGACCGCCGGGCAGGTCCTGCGGGTCCTTCGGCGCCTCGGCTTTGAGGAAGTCCGCTCGAGCGGAAGTCATCGAATCCTCCGGAACCCCGCGGGCAAGCGCGTTACCGTTCCGTTTCACGCCGGCCAGATTCTGCATCCCAAGATTCTCCAGAGCATCCTGCGGGATGCCGACCTTTCTCCCGACGCTCTTCGTGATTTCCTGAAATAGACCCTGCTCCGTCTTGCAACACGGGACCCGATCGTTTCTGCGGGGTCAGGGCGGATGCGTCCCGCTTCAGGCTGGCAGGCGAGCAGGCTGGCAGGTGTGCGGAATGCGGAATGGGGAATGCGGAATGACCACACAGAACCTAGAGCCGAGAGCCGAGAGCCGAGACGCGACGGAGGCAGCGAGAGGCGGAGAAACGGGGAAACGGAGAAAGGGAGAAACGGAGAGTCGGAGAAGCGGAGAAGCGGGGACGCACTGAATGCGGAATGCGAATTGCGGAATGCGGAATGGGGGAGGAAGAGGCGCAAGCCGAGAGCCGAGAGACGAAAGGCGAAGGTTTCGTGAGATCCACTTGACGAGGCGGGAAGATCGGGTATGATGCCGCCCATTCCGGGAGAGCAACCACCATGCGTGTTCTGCCCCTGGGCATTCTGAAGTCCATGAAGCGACGGTGCGCGGCGTCCGTGCGAGGGCAGGGGTGTCGGCAGGAGGCAGGAGAGAGGTAGTCAAGCTGTAATCGCTATTACGGGTCTTGCCGAAGCCCTGGGGCCCAGCCTCGGGGCTTTCGTTTTTCACGGACCCTGGAACGGATTGAAGGGGGGTGAGGTCATGCGCCATCACCGGACATCGAGACTCGGGTTGCGACGCGTTGGCTCGCTGGGAACACGCCTGCGATGCCGGAGCGCCGCGGCGAAGGCGAGCGGAGGGCCGGCAGTCTCGAGGGCGTTGTCAACGCTGGGAGGAGATGGCCATGACATCCTTCTTCACCGAATATGAAGTCGGGGAGAGATTGCGCGAGCTGGAGGCGCTGGATCGGAGGCTGGAGCGGTGGGGCTGGTTCCGGCGCCACGAGAACCGCCCGCCGGATACCGGGTGGCGTTTCCGGATGGGGGAGGCTTTGATCCGCCTTGGGCGCCGGTTGCAGGGCACGAGAGGGGCCGAGGGGTTGGCGGTGTCCAGGAAGCCGTGATTGAACGCTCCGGGTGCTGGTGTGACCGGGAAAACCGAATGAAAACGCCCGGGCCCGCGAGGAACCGTGGGCCCGGGCGTGCTTGCGCCTTGGGCGTGTTGCGCGTCAGGACTTCGTGGCGGCGGCCAGATCGGCTTGCAGCCGACTCAGCCGAGCGTCCTTCTCGCGCACGAACCGCTCGATCCCCTCCAGGATCCACTTCGGGGACAGATGGGCTTCCTCGATGACCTCGTCCAGATTTCCGCCGGTGCGCCAACGATTGTCCCAGTCGGGGGACATGGCGTATTCTTCGGCGACCTTATTGAAGAGCCACTCGTGCATCAGCCAGCGTCCCATAGTGGTGATGACCGTCGAGTTGGCGCGATCCCCGGGGGCCAGGACCTTGTCCTTGTACTCCTTCGGCTGAAGCGCGAAGAGCTGCGGGCTGGCCGCGTAGACGATCTTCACGTTCAGGTTCTGCTTGTCCAGGTCCGGCAGGACCTTGACGACGCCGGCCATGGCGCTGGTGCCCTGGACGATCACGGCCCCAGCCTTGGGCTGCCCCGGACGGTAGTCGCGGGCGACGTACGCGCCTCGAGCGGCCTCGAAGTGCGAGGGGAAGCCCAGCTTCTCCCGATCGGGGATGGCGATGGCCGGCCGGGTGAGATGGAGGGCGACGATCGGCACGTTTTGCTGCAGGGCGGCTCCCAGCAACACCGGCACCTCGTTGTGCTCCCAGGGGTAGAGATTGATGACCTTGCCCTCGGGAAACAACTGGGTCACGCCGGGCGCGAAGATCCCGAAGTGGGTCCGGCTGTCGTCGGCGGTCTCCGGTCCGGAGTGGCCGGCGATCCAGATCACCTTGCCGATCTTGAGCTGGCAGTCTTGCGCCAGTTGGCTGAGGAGGCGGAACGGGCCGTATTTGAGGTAGGAGAAGGAGCCGTACGTCGAGCACGCCCCCCAGAAGCCGTCGAACTCCTTCTCGGGATCGGGGGCCAGGTTGACGGTCACCATGCCGGCCATCATCCCCGCGTTGGTGAACTCCGTGATCTCGGTGGGAAGCAAGGTCCCCTCGGGGCCTCCGGATCGCTCGTACCAGCCGTAGCCTGGGAAATCCCCATACCCCTTGCTGAAGCCGCTGAGGTTGGTGGACTCGGCCAGGTCCGCTGAGGCGGCGAGGAAGAGCGGGCGGCCGTACTCCTTCGCCCCGAAGGCGTTCACCCACGCTCCCCACTTGGCCAGGGCGGCGCGGTTGGGAGCCGAGCTGCCCGGCTTGGCGAACAGGTCCGCCGGGTAGTTCCGGTAGTCAAAGACGCGCGGATCCTGGAACGGGATCCCCCGCTTGCCCAGACGGAAGCTCGGAATCTCCTGGGGGACGCTCTCACCCAGGGCGACGAGGGTCTCTGCCAGGTAATCCACCAGGGCCTGATCGCGGTGCAGGACCTCGATCACGGCCTTGAGGTTGGCCTCGAACTCGGCCTTGAGCGCGGCGGGATCGCCCGGCGCCTTGCCGCCGAAGTTCGAGAAGGTCGCGCCGTACTTCGCCGCGAAGGGCTTCTTCGTGTTCCAGAAGATCTCGGAGTTCATGGCATGCGGCGCGCCGTGCGAGTGGTTGTCGTACTTCAGGTAGCCCCGGCCCTTGCGCGTTTTGACCCAGGTCACGGCCGGAGCATGCTGTGGATTCTCGTCCATGATCATGGTGAGGAGGGCCTGCGTCACCGGCCCCCACTCGCTGCCAAGCTCGGTGCCGTAGACCCGCCAGCCGTGAGCGCCGAACCAGTCGGCGGGCGTGCCGTACACGACGCTGCTGATGGGATTGTCGTCGATCCCGTAATCGTTCCAATCCACGACGTAGTGCAGGTTGTGGAGAGCCAGCCCCCAGGCGTTATTCATCGTCTCGTGGGCGGCGCCGGGCGTGAGTCCCCCCTCGCCCTCGAAGGCGAACACCTTGACCCCGTCGGCGCCGGCCCGCTTGAGCGCCAGGGCTTCTCCCGCGGCAGGCGGGGACCCGTGACCGGAGGGGCCGGTGTTGAATTTGAGGAAGAGCGTCTTGCCCTCGAATTCCGCGTGCCCTGCCAGGCCGCGGTTGCGTCGGAATTTCAGGAGGTCCTCCCAGTACAGGGCGCGCTCTGCCTCGCGGGGAATGGCATAGCGCTTGTCGCCGGTCTGCCGGTACTTGATGCGCAGGGCCTCGTTGAAGACGGCCAGGGTACAGTAGATGAGGGGGACCGTGTGGCCGCCGACGAGGACGAAGCGGTCCCCGAACCGCTTCTCCGGATGGCGGATGTCCCAGCGCATGAGGCCGCCCAGCAGGGTCACAAGAAGGGCGTGGACCTTGGAGCGGGACCCGCCTGGGTGGCCGCTCTGGCGGTAGTTGAGGATGATGTCGATGACCTGATCGATCAGGTCCTTGGTCTTTTCCCAGTGATCGAAGTGTGCCGAAAGCTCCCGATAGCGCTTTGCCAACTGTTCCTGCGTCTTGTAGTCCATAGCCACATGCCTCTCCTGTCGGCGAATGAAGATGGGGTGGTCTCCGCCGGGTGAATCCCGGCGGTGCGATCAGGCTTTTCCGACCTTCAGGTTCGCCAGTTCCTCGATGAGCGTCGCGATGCCCGAGCGATCCATCTGGCCGCGCCCCTCGACGCGGAGCGCCGAGAAGGGCTCGCGGATCAAGGCGGCGCGGTAGAGCCTGCCTCCTTGCCTGGGAGAACCGGAGATCGGAGGAAAAAATGGGGGCGGAACCGCGGTTCCGCCTCGGGTTTCACGAGGATCGCAAGCGGGGCTAGCGCCCCAGAACCTCCGGGTTCAGCAGATTCGGCGGACGCTGCCCGGTGAGGCCGGCGATGCAGTTCTGCACCGCAATCATGGCCATCTTGTGACGCGTCTCGATCGACGAGCTGGCGATGTGGGGAGCCAGAACGACATTCTTCATCCCGATCAGGGCCCGCTCGCACCTGGGCTCCTTCTCGTACACGTCCAGGCCGGCCCCCGCGATCTTCCCTTCCTTCAGAGCCTTGACCAGGGCCTTCTCGTCCACGACGGGCCCGCGAGAGGCATTGATGAGGATCGCCGTCCTCTTCATCAGGGCGAACTCGCCGTGCGAGATGTAATGGGTGGTCTCCGGATTGAGCGGGACGTGCAGGCTTACGAAGTCCGACTCGCGGAGCAGCGTCCGCTTGTCCACGTACATAGCCCCCAGCTCCCGCTCGGTGGCCTCGTCCACCCGGGCGGGATCGTGGTAAATCACCCGCATGTCAAAGCCCTTGGCCCGCCTGGCCACGCCCTTGCCGATGCGGCCGAGGCCCAGGATGCCCAGGGTCTTCCCGTGCACGTCGTGCCCCAGGAAGTGCATCAGCCCCCAGCCCTTCCACTTGCCGGCCCGCAAGAACCTGTCCGCCTCCACGACGCGCCGCGCCGCCGCCAGCAACAGGCACCAGGTGAAATCGGCGGTGGTATCGTCCAGCACGCCCGGGGTGTTTGCGACCATGACCCCGCGACGGGTTGCGGCCTTGATATCGATGTTGTTGTAGCCCACCGCGATGTTGCAGATGATCTTCAGATCCGGACACTGGGTCAACACCATGTCGCTGAACTCGTTGGCGAGCAAGGTGACCACCCCGGACTTGCCTTGAAGTCGCTTGACAAGCTGGTTGGGGGTCACAGGGAGATCGCGCTGATTCGACTCGACATCAAAGTGCTTGCCGAGCAGGTTCAAGGCCCCATCAAAGATTTTGCGGGTTACCAGAACCTTCGGTCTCACACGGGCCTCCCTGCGAGGACATCGGTCCTCGTGAAGCGGGCAAGAACGGCCAACAATCTATCTATAGGGTGCACCCGAAAGCCGTCAAGCGAATTTCGGGGGCGCGGGTACCGGAAAGGCGCGAATTTACAGGTCCTGGTCATCCAGAATGTAGCACGCTAAGCAGGGGAGACGCAACTTGCGGGCGTCCGGCATCTTCGCGGCACCGCCATGGATCGGAATCCATGTGGATTGAGGCCCCCGTACCGCCTGAAAGGTGCCAGTGTCCTGAGTCCGAAGTTCGCGGAGGAATCCCCAGGCTCCCGGAGCCGCCCCTCCGACGCCTAGGGCTCGTCGAGAACCGGCCAGCCTTGCTCCGGCGGCGCCGCCCGGGTACCCAGCGCAGACGCTGGGTGCGGGCGCGTCGCGCCGTGGAGCGTGGGATTACAACCAGTTCGACACCTTCGAGGCCACGGCGACGACCCATTGCAGGGCTACTGCGCAATGGGTTCCCCGCCGGCTGGCCCGCGGGCCCGGCCTCTCGGGCCGGCCCCGGGAACTCTGAATTAGTCGGCGAATTCCTGACTCAGGACACTAGATCGGGGAGAATAAAAGGAGCAGGGAAAGTTCCCTCCTCCCAAATCGCTTCCTAGCAGGCTGCTGAAAAAGGCCCATCTGCGGCGTTGGCGCGCTCGCGCGGCGCTGCGACGTACGGACTAAGTACGCCTCGCACCTCGCATCGCGCGCCGCCTTGCATCTGGACCTTTTTGAGCACCCTGGGCGAAAACGGGTTTTTCAGCATCCTCCTAGGCAGGCATAGAACCGCCATGTTTCAGCCCATCCGGGAATCGATACCGGATGGACTGTGCGAAACAAAGATGGCGAACGCTCTCAGGCGACGCGGTCACGGGGTTCACGTCCGGCGAAGATGGCATCCAGATTGTCGAGCGCCCGGAACCCCATGGCGTCCCTTGTTTCCTTCGTGGCGCTGCCGATGTGCGGCATCAGGAACACGTTGGGCAACTGCCTGTATTCCGGATGGATGTCAGGTTCGTTGTTGTAGACGTCCAAACCAGCGGCCGTCAGTTTCCCTGACCTTAGCGCCGCAATCAGGGCGTCGTCGTCGATCACGGCGCCGCGGCTCGCATTGACTACAATAGCCCCATCCGGCAGTAGGGCTATGCGCTCGGCGTTCAACAGTTTGAAAGTTTTTGGGGAAGACACGCAGTGGAGCGTCAAAAAATCGCAATGGGGCATCAGATCCTCGGGGGTCTGATGATAGATTGCTCCTTTCTCAAGCTCGGGCGGCAATCGCTGCAGATCGTTATAGTGGATCTCCATGTCGAATCCGCGGGCTCGCTTGGCGACGACCCGTCCGACACGGCCAAATCCGAGAATACCAAGTCGCTTGCCCGTAACTTGGGTGCCCACCATGAAACTGGGGCTCCAGTCCTTCCACTCATGGGTACGGACCAGTCGTTCGCCCTCGCTGGCCCGCCGCGCTGCGCCCAACATCAGCATCAAGGTCAGTTCGGCTGTGGCGTCGGACAGCACTTCGGGGGTATTCGTAACGATGAGCCCCCGGGCCTTAGCTGCCTCGATGTCCACGTGGTCGTAGCCAACAGAGAAATTGGCAATTGCTCGCACGCGCTTGGGCAAACGAGCAATCACTTTGGCGGTAAATTTTTCGGTGTGACAGGGAAGAATGGCGTCGACGTCTTTGGCGCGTTCGACGATCTCGTCACTGGAATAGAGAACGTCCTCAGGATTTAAGCGAGGGTCGTAGTCTCGTCGAAGACGATCCTCGACGGCCTCCGGTAGCTTGCGGGTAACAAGGACGACGGGCTTCATCGTTTGATCCTCCTGAATTTGTCAGGCACTCCTTTCCAGCAGACTCATTTTTTGGCCTGGGCAATGATGGGGCAGTCGTCACAGTAAGCCGCGACCGCGATCCAGGTTTGATTTCCCACCACCTCCGGGTAATGCTGGGTGCCGGGAGGGATGGAAATGGCCTCCCCGGGCGAGAGGAAGTGATCCTCTCCGTCGATCTTCACGTTGACCCTCCCACTGATGGTAAAGAGCACCTCATCTCCGGGGTGGGTGTGGAGGGTCCCCCTGGTCCCGGGTTTTCCCTCCAGATAGGCCATTCGCTGGTAGGTACTGTTGCCCACCTTGGGGGAGATCAGAAACCATCGGGATACTGTGCCGAACGGCTCCGGATTGACCTCGCTGACCTTCACGATGGATCCCTTCATCATTGATCCTCCTTGTGAGATGGTTTTTCCCCTGATCGGGGAAACTCATTGCTCTTTGTAGCCGAAAAACCGAGATCCCGTCAAGAAAAAGTCTCTCTCCCCCGGCCCCGCGGGTGTACTCTGATCGTAGGTTGAGATACGGAACCGCGCGACAATTGAGATCATGCCTCGCACACCGGCATCCGCCTTGACACCCGCTAAAGCTCAGTGATACAAGGGACGCGAGCGCATCGCGCGGGCGGTTCACTATTTTCCAGCGCAACGACACTTCATGCCGAATACGGGCGTTTCGATACTCCGAGTTGATGGGGCCCAGGGAGAAGGGGGCGGGCAAGTCCTGCGCACCGCCCTGGCCCTGTCGGCGATCCGCGGGATGCCGGTCGAGATCCACTCGATCCGCGCCCGGCGGAAGAATCCGGGCTTGCAGGCGCAGCACCTCACGGCCGTGAGCGCGCTGGCCCAGATCTGCGGCGCGGCGGTGGATGGCGCGGCGCTCGGTTCGCGCGAGCTGCGGTTCGCGCCGGGCGCCATCCAGGGGGGCGAATATCATTTCGACGTGGGGACGGCCGGCTCGACGGCGCTGGTCCTCCAGGCCATCCTGCTTCCCCTGGCGCTGGCGCCCGGCCCGTCGCGAGCCGTCCTGACCGGGGGAACCCACGTCCCCTGGAGTCCTTCCGTCCATTACGTGCGCGAGGTGTGGTTCCCGGTCCTGGGCAAGATGGGCGTGTCGGCCGACCTCGAGCTTCTGCGGTGGGGATTCTATCCCAAGGGAGGCGGGCGGGTGCGCGTCGCGATCGAGGGCGGCGCAAGGCTGCGCCCGGCCACCCTGGTCTCCCGGCAGGGCGCGGTGCGCCTCCGCGGGCTGTCGGTTGTGGCGAATCTCGCGCGCGGCATTGCGGAGCGGCAGCGGGATCAGGCGCTGCGGCGGCTCGAGGGCGAGGGACGCCAAGCCGATATCGCGCTGGTGGAGGCGGAGGCGGCCGGGGCGGGGAGCTTCCTCATCCTGGTGGCCGATGCGGGGGGCGTTCCCGCCGGCTTCTCCGCTGTGGGAGAACGGGGGAAGCCGGCCGAACGGGTGGCAGACGAAGTAGTGGATCCCCTCTTCGGTTTCCTCAAGGGGGACGCCGCCTGCGACCCGTACCTGGCCGACCAGGTGATCCTCCCGATGGCCCTGGCCGGCGGCACATCGCGCCTCACGACCTCGCGGGTCACGCCGCATCTTTTGACCACGGTGCAGATCGTGCAACAGGCCCTGGGATGTCCCGTGGAGGTCGGCGGCGAGGAGGGGAGCCCCGGCCACGTGACCATCGAAGGGGTCGGATCCAGCGCCGAGAGCCGAGCGCCGAGAGGCGAGGGCCGAGCGGTGAGTGCCGAGGGTCACGGGGCGTGGGCGAGGATCGGGGATTCCGCATTCCGGGTACCCCCTGGGTGTCCGCAATCCGAAATTCCATCGGGGGCCGTGGTGCGGAAAGCGCGGGCGACCGATGTGCCCGCCATGCAGACCCTGGTCGCCCACTTCGCCGCGCGGGGGGAATTGCTGCCGCGCACCCTCAACGAGATGTACCAGCACCTGCGGGACTTCTTTGTCGCCGAGGTGGACGGAGAGATCGTCGCTGTCTGCGGCCTGTCGCTCTACTGGGAGGACCTGGCGGAGATCCGCACGCTGGCCGTCCACGAGGCGCACGGTGGCAAGGGCCTGGGCTCCGCCCTGGTCACCGCCTGCCTCGAAGAGGCAGGCGCGCTGGGCGTGGGCCGCGTCTTTGCGCTCACCTACCGTCCGGGCTACTTCGAGCGGTTCGGATTCCGGACGATCGACAAGCGGGAATTGCCGCAGAAGATCTGGAAGGATTGTATCAAGTGCGCGAAGTTTGCCTGCTGCGACGAGACCGCACTGATTCGTGAGACGGGAAACGTGGGACGTGAAAAGTGAAAGGTGAAACGAAAGGCGGGAAGCGGAAGGGCGGAGGGAGACAACGGGAGTAGCGGGGTTATGAGCAAGACCTGCGAGAAGTGCGGGAAGGAGATGCCGAACGGCAGCCTGGCCTATGAGCTGAAGATCGAGGTCTATGCCGACTTCGACGGCGTGCTGCCCGAGGTGGAGACGGCCGACGAGGTGGAGACCCGGCTGCGCGAGCTGGTGGCGGCCACGGAGGAGACGGACGCGGAGGAGCTGATGCGTGACGTCCACCACGAGGAGCGGCACCTCCTCTGCCCGGGATGCCGGGACCGCTACCTAGCTAATCCGTTGAATCTCCCCCTGCCGGAGGCCCGGCCATGAGGCACGACCGTTGCCAGACCATGCAGGCGACCTGGGCACGGGGGCAGCGGGCGCTCCAGCACGTCGTGGACGAAATCGTCCGCATCCTGGAGAACGCAGCGGCAGCGGGGCCGGGGGAGGAGGGATGACGCTGAGACGCTCAGTGCTGTGGGGGCTCGCCCTCGGGAGCGTGGTGGCGCTGATCCACCTACTGGGACTCCTGGAGTCGCTGGAGCTCAAGACTGTCAACCACCGCTTCGAGATCCGCGGGGCGGAGGAGCCCCGGTTTCCCATCGTCCTGGTCACGGTGGATGAGGACTCCTTCGACAACCTGCATCTCCGCTGGCCCTGGCCCCGATCCGTCCACGCGCGCCTCCTGGATGAGATTGGAAAGGGAAGCCCGCGGGCGGTGGCCTTCGACATCCTGTTCCCCGAGCCTACCAAGGATCGGCCTCAAGAGGATCGGCTCCTGGCTGCAGCCATGGCTCGGCGCCGGAATGTCTTTCTGGCGATGGTCATCAAGCCGATGGAAACCCTGTCAGGCGGGGTCCGGGTGACGAACATCCGCATGGATCGGCCCATCCCGCTCTTGCGAGAGCGGGCGGTGGGCGAGGGCTTTAGCAACGTCATCCCAGGAAGCGACGGCTTCGTCCGCGAGGCCGATATCGTCCGCATGCATCAAGGTCAGGCGGTCCCGAGCCTGGCCAAGGCGCTGCACGACCGCTTGGCAAGAGATCTCCCCGCCGCGCCGATTCCCCCGGAGACGCGGAGGATCCTGGTCAACTTCCGCGGACCCCGCGGGACGTTCCCCACCTTTCCGTATTACCAGGTGGTCACGGGGGAGTTGCCGAGCGAGCTGTTCAGGGACAAGATCGTGCTCGTGGGGGCGTCCGCCCTGACCCTCCAGGATCTCCACCTGGCGCCCTTCGCCTCCGCCGGGCGCCTGACGCCCGGGTCCGAGATCCTGGCCAACGTCCTGGACAATCTCCTGGCCGGCGATCCCTTGCGCGCCCTCCCCAATCCCCTCCGCTGGTTCACGGCCGGGGAGTGGTATCCCCAGAACCCCTGGTACGTCCTCCCGATCCTGATGGTCGCCATTTTGGCCACGCTGATCGCCGACCGTTTCCGGCCCCTGCGGGGCTTCCTCCTGACCGCGGGGATCTGGCTGACCTTTGGGGCAGCCTGCATCGTCGCGTTCGTGTGGGGAAGGCTCTGGGTCGAGTTCGTCCCCATCAGCGTGGCGCTGGTGATCCCATATGGCGTGACGGTCCTGCGGAACTTCGTGCACGAGGAGCGGGTTCGGCGCGAGATGGCCCGTTTCTTCTCCCCGGAGATCGCGCGGCAGATCGCTCACGACCGGACCGGCCTGGTCATCGCCAGCAAGCGGCGGCCGATCACCGTCCTGTTTTCCGACATCCGCAATTTCACGTCCATCTCGGAAGGCCTGCCGCCCGAGGAAGTCGTGGAGCTGCTGCGCGAGTACTTCAATACCATGGTTCCCATTGTGCTGAAGCACGGCGGCACCCTGGACAAGTACGTCGGAGATGCCCTCATGGGTCTGTTCGGCGCGCCGCTGGCACAGGGGGACCATGCCATCCGCGCCCTCCGCGCTGCCTTGGAGATGGTCGCACAGCTTCCCCTGCTTTCCCCCAAATGGGAGGCCAGGAGCGGCCGCCCTCTGCAGATCGGCGTGGGGGTCAACAGCGGCGAAGCGGTCGTCGGGGTCATGGGGGCGGACAGCCGTCGGGAATACAGCGCCATCGGGGATACGGTGAACCTGGCATCCCGTCTGGAGGGGGTGACCAAGGATTTCAAGACGCCCATCGTCGTGAGTCACGCCACCGTCCTGGCGCTGGGCGATCGGTTTCGGGTGCGAGAATTGAGCGAGCTCAAAGTGAAAGGTCGGCAGGAATCCGTTCGGGTCTACGCCGTGGACGGCGAGTTGGACGCGGGCTCCTCGGCCGCGAATCCAGCCGCGAGCGAGGGCGGCCATGGATGAGATAGAGCTGGAGCTGGTCGGCCTCTTGGAAGAGGCGGCGGCGAAAGTCGGCGTCGAGCGGCGCGCGGCGGTGCTGGAGGCGCTGGCGTCTGCGGTGTCGAAGGCGTTGGCGCTTCGGCCGGACGAGCTGGTCATTCTGATCCTGACCCGGGATCGGACCCTCCTGGAGTTCGGGTACCCATCCGAGCTGGCCGAAGGCGGGATCAACAAGTTCCCCCTGTCGGTTCCCAGTCTAGCCGGCCGCGTGGCCCAGACGGCGCGCAGCCTCCTGACCAACGCGGCGCACGATGAGCCCCACCTGGATTTCTACGAGCGAATCCGGATCAAGGAAGGGAGACCGCGACAAATCCAGAAGCTCCTCGCGGTGGGCGTGAAAGGATCGGACGGGAAGGTTCGGGCTGTGATCGAGGTCAGCCGCCGCGGCGATGCCCGCGTGAAGGCCGGTCCGGACTTTCGTCCCGAGGACCAGCAGTGCCTGGAGAGGCTGGCGGCCACCGCGGCCCCCGCTCTTGCCGCGGCCCTCGAATGGACGGCGTGATGCGGGATCGGCGCATAGGGCGGAGTCCCATCCGACACCCTCGGCCCGTTGATGCTGGCGCGGGGGGTCGTTGTCTGTGGATTTCCGTTGACAGTTCCGTTGGTCCAATGGTAAACGAATGACTCTACTACCCCTCACCGGGACGGACCAATGGCGTGGACCCGGGAGGCGTGCGTTTATGAAGGGGGTCTCCTGGATCGACAGGAGGGCCTTGCGCGGCTCAGTACGCTGCGCAAGGCTTTTTATTTGGTAACGGACGGAGGATCGGCGCCTCAGCGGTTTCTGGGGATCATCCCAGAGACGGAGAAATCTCGGCGATCGAGGGCCGTTACACATCGGCGCAAGGCGAATCCGCACTCCTGAGGAGGGACGCATGACCCGGTCAGGGCGTGGAAGGATCGTTGCGGGACTGGTGATGATCGGCTGGCTGCTCGGGATGGCTTCGGCGGCCTGGGCGCAGGTCCCCTCCGAGTCGGACGTCTACGTGGATCGTGGGATTCTCGCCTACGACAACAAACAATACAGCGACGCCCTCCAGGCCTTTCAAGAAGCTCTCCGATTGACCCCCGAGAACGTGACCGCCCTCTACTACACCGGCCTGACCTACATGGCCCTGGAGCAGTATGGGCCGGCCCAGGCTGCGCTCGAGCAGGCGCAGAAGCTGGCCCCCACGGATCTGGATGTGGCCTTCCAACTCGGTGTAGCCGATTTTCTCCTGCAGCAATACGACAAGGCCGAGCCGCTCTTCCGGCAGGTGTATGCCGGTGAGCCCAAGCGACAGAACGTAGGCTACTACCTGGGATTCATCGAGTACCGGAAGCAGAACTACCGGGAGGCCCTCAGGTTTCTTCAAGCCAATGTTCCGAGCGACGAGAATTTTGCGCAGCTCACCCGTTTTTACGCGGGGCTTTCCCTTTCGGCTCTCGGCTTGGTGCGCCAGGCGCGGGCGGAGATCGAGGAGGCATTGCGCCTGCAGCCCGCGTCGCCGCTGATCACCCCCGCCGAGCGATTCCGGGATGTGTTGGGGCCGGCGGCCGAGGCGGAGCGGACGTTCCATGTGGACGTCAAAACCGGTTTCTTCTACGACGACAACGTTGCGGTGATCCCGAATCGGAGCGGCGATCCCGTTGCCACGGCGGCCCGGGATACCGCGCACAGGTCCGTGGGCGAGTTGGGGTACGTTCGCTTTCAGTACACTCCGCTTCGAACTCCGGATTGGGAAGCTTCGATCGGGTCCTCAATTCTGCAGACGTTGAACAACGATGTCAACCGGTTCAACACCCTGAATCCATCAGCGGATGCGACGCTGGCGTACAAGACGAGCATCCGGAATATGCCCACCGTCGGCGGCCTGACTCTTTCGTATGATTACTACATGTTGGACGACCGCAACTACCTCAATCGGTATACCGTTGCACCGTTCGTGAGCCTGATTTGGGACGCGATGAATCTCACGCAAGCGCAACTGAGGTTGCAGCCCAAGGATTTCATGAACCAGAAGAACTTGATCACAACGGCCGACAATCGGGACGCCCTCAATTACATGGCCGGCCTCGTCCACTTCCTGCGGTTTCAGGCGGATCGGCACTACCTCAAATTCGGCTATCAGTATGACTGGGAGCAGGCCAAGGGCAGTAACTGGAGCTACGCGGGCAACCGTTTCCTCGTGGGCGGGCAGTACACGTTGTTTGCGACGGGGCAGGCGGGGCCGGCGGGAAAGTGGTGGCAGAACATTCGCTTCCGCTATGATCTGGATACGCACATCCGTGGGTACAGTCATCTACATAACTACTTGCCGGTTACGTCTCCTGAGACCATCCATCGGGCCGACTGGGAGCTGACCCACCAGTTCAGCCTCTCGAAGGATCTCCCGTGGGATCTGACGGTGTCCGTCGAATACCTGCGCGATGAGAACATCTCGAATCTGAAGGTCTATGACTACACCCGGAATGTCATCTCCTTTAACGTGTCCTGGCGCTACTAGGAAAACGGAGCCGGTGGGAATCGAGGGCACGTTCGACGGGTGGCGTTAGGGGGGCAGGCAAAAGACACTTGACAAGAGCGGAGCGGGCACACAAGCTCAACCCAGGCGGTCGAGGATTCCGCCTGGAGTTCTTGAAAGGCCTCCACCCAAGAAACGATTCGGCCGGGAGGACGCATATGCTTACCCTCGGACATCGACTCCTGAACGGTACTCTGGTTGCAGCGCTCGTGTGGGCCGCCGCCCCTGCGTTTGTCCAGCAAGCTTCCGCAGGGGAGGGCATCGGCATCGTGACCGGCATCCAGGGGCAAGCCACGGTGAGCCGGGTGGCCCTCCCTCAGCCGGCGGCTCTCCGCTTCAAGGACGACGTCTTCTTCCGGGATCAGATCGCGACCCGAGAGCACTCCACGGTCCGGCTCCTCCTGGGCGGGAAGGGCAGCCTCACCGTCCGGGAGCAGTCCCAGCTGACCCTGGATGAGGCCGTCACCCCCGATGGGGGGCGGCGCTCGGTCATCGGACTCCTCGCCGGCAAGATCGGGGCCGCCATTGCCCACGCCCTCATGCGCCCCGGCGAGAGCGTCGAGATCCACACGCCGAATGCGGTGGCCGCCGTCCGGGGGACCGTCCTCATCGCCGAGTACATCCCGCCGCAGGGGAGTGCGGCCGCATCCCAGCCCATTCTCCTGGCCTCCGCGGCCCCGGGGCCGGTCCTGGCGCAGGCCGCAGGAGCCGGGGGCACGAGCAATTTCTTCGTCCTCTCCGGGCAGGTGACCATTACTCCGCAGGGCCAACCCCCGCTGACGCTTGGCCCCCTCCAGGCGGTGAGTGTGACGGCCACGCCGGGGGGCGTCCAGGCGGGAGCCGTCCGGAACATCACCCCGGCCGAGGCTGCGGAGGCGGCCCAGGGCCTGGAGACGGGGAAGCCCCACACGGGCGAGGTGGAGGGGGGCAAGACGGCCCAGGCCCAGGCTGAGGTCGCCGCTGCGATCGCCAATGTCATCCTGCAGGCCACGGGGCAGCCAACGACCACCACCGTCACCGCTCCGCCCACCCCGACCAATACCGTCACACCCGTCGTGCCGCAGCCGGCCCCGGCGGCCATCATTGGAGAGAACGTCCTGCCGGCCGGCCCGCTCCTCAGCCTGGATAATGTGACGTTGGGGCTCGCGACGGGGACTTCCCTCGCCACCTTCAGCGCAGGGGCGGCCAACGCGGTCACCCCCCTTGCAATCGGCGGGGGTGGGGTGGCCGTGTTGACTGCGCCGCTGCTGGAGGCCACCGGAACCCCCATCACCCACGATGGAGCGATTGTGACGTTGGACAACGCCGCCGCGATCGTCGGCGCCTCGGAGGACACGACAACCCCCCTGGTGAAAATTGACGGGACCGCCCTGACGAACACCGGAGGAGCGGTGTTCAATCTGAGCGGCGGGTCCGCCCTGACCACGTTCGGGCCGGTGCTTGCGCTGCAAGCCGAGGGAAGCGCCACGCTGGCAGGGGTGATGAGCATCGGGGGTGGATCCGTCGTGGCCTTGGGGTCGGCGGATGCCCTCGTGATCCCGAGCGGCAGCAGCCTGACCGCGACGGCACCCCTCTATACCCTCGCAGGGGGGAGTACGCTCGATACCTATGGGGGCGGCGCCCTCGTCGCCATGGATCCGAGCACGCTCACGCTGAGTGCACCCATCGTGAGCGCCACGGGGAGTACGGTGGCCCTCGCCGGGCCCGCCTTGCGGGCCGTGGACAGCACCATCACCGGCAGTCAGCCGCTCGTGCTGCTGCAATCCGGGAGCGAGCTGATCAGCAGCGTGGGGCCCGTCCTGGATCTGACGAATTCTTCCCTCGATCTGGGCAGTCAACCCGTGGTCGCGCTCCAGGGCGGGAGCACGTTCACGACCACGGCCGGGCCGATCATCCGGATCAATGGGGGGTCGCTGACCGCCGACTCCCTGGGCAGCACCGATGGGAACGGCAACACCTGGAACCTGACGGGGACCTTGCTGGATCTCACCAATGCCACGGTGCAGTTGCGGAAACTGGGGGGAGGGCCGGAGTCGAGCACGGATATCGCCACCTTTAGCCTCGCGGCGGGGGAGCCGACCATCCGCATGAGCAACAGCAGCCTGACCCTGACAGGAGTTGGGGAGGAGCTCCTGCCTACGGTGCCCACGACGACGACGACCGTGGGCGGATTGGGGCTCATCGCCAGCGGGAGCACGATTACCCTGGCTGGCCCGCTCCTGAGCCTCGATGGGGTCACTCTCACCGCGACCGACCCCTACATCCAGCTCAGCAACTCCACCGTCAGCCAGACGGGCGCGAACAGCCTCATCGAGGCGACGGCGGGCAGTTGGGCAAACGTGGCGGGCCCGCTCCTGAGCGACTCTGGTGGCAACTTTACCCTCGCCGGGAAGTTCCTGGGCGTGCGGAATGGCGCTGCACTCACCGCCACCACGACTCTGCCCCTGCTGCAGTTCAGCGGCAGCACGGTCTCCACGAATGGGACCTCCTTCAACAATGGGGCCTCCTTCAACGTGGGTAGCGATCCGGGCCAACCCGGCAGCACGGTCACCCTGGCCGGGCCCCTGCTAAGCGCCAGCAACAGCACGTTCGATTCTGGGCCCGGCGCAAACTTCTTCTCCGTTCGGGATGGTGCCATCTTCACCAGCACGACGACCGATCCCTTGTTGTCGCTGACCGGTGGATCCGTCACGGGTGATGGCCATCTGGTGGTCGTTGGACTGAGCAACGAGTATAGTGGCGTGGGCTCGGCGGCTATCCTGGTGCCTATCGGAAGTCAGGCACCGGCGAGCATGACGCTGGCGGGGCCGTTGCTCCAGGGGACAGACACGAGTATCAGCGCCAATAATGGTGTGCTCGATGTCGGGGACCGGGGTACCTTCAAGGACACGACCACGGCGCCACTGATTCAGCTCGGGGGGACCCTCGGAAGCACGCTCACCCTAGGCGGACCCGATCCTGATCCACTCTCTCCAACCTATGGACAGCAGGTAAACGGTCGGGTGCTCGGCGTCATGCCGGTTCTGGCGACGCCGTTCTCGGCCTCGGCCGAATTGTTTGGGCCCGTGCTGAGCGCGACGAACACCACGATCACCACGACCGATCGCATCCTGGGGGTATTCAGCGAGACCGGCGCGAGCGCGACCCTGACCAGCCACACGACGGTTCCTTTGGTGCAGTTGACCGGGGGCAGCGTCACGATGTCCGGGACGTTCTACCCACCCACAACAAACTCCAGCGGGACGACGACCGATACCAGCGGCAGCTTCTTGCGCATGTCCTCCCCGGATCCCGAGGCTCCAGCGACAATCACGCTGGCTGGCCCATTGCTCTACGCGAATGGCACGACGTTTTCCGGTAACAATCATTTCCTCAGGTTCGATGAGAACTCCCAGTTCACCGACACGTGGGGCGGCGGACTTGTGCACCTGACGGGAGTAACGTTGAATGCTAACGGCACCGAAACCTTTGTCCCGACGTCGGGATCGACGACCACAACCACCTTCGGCGATTTCGCCCGAGTGCAGGGACCCGGAACGAGTGTCAGTCTGGCGGGGGACTTTCTCGATGTAGAGAGCAGCAGTATTACGACCGCGGGACATTTCGTGCGGCTTCAATCAGATGCCCCAACGATGACTATCGCCGGGGCGCTCGTGTATGCGAGCAATTCCACCCTGAAAAATGGCGACCCCACCTTCAATACAGCCTCCTTCCTTTCGATTTTCGACAGCGCGGTGCTCACCAGCACGACGGGGTCCAGCGCAGGGCTTCTGAGCTTCGACAATTCCACTGTGGACACGGCCGGGAACATCGTCGTCGTTCGTCGGTCGAATTCCCCGAGTGCTCCCAGCACACTGACGCTTTCCGGGGAGGTGTTGTTCTACGCGACAAACAGCAGCTTTAACACCACGAGTTCCGGTTATCCCGGCGGCTCCGCATGCTGCAGTGGCTTCTTCATCGGTCAGGGGTCTAAGCTCACGAGTAGCGGGACCAGCATGCTGATTTACATGAACAATTCCACCTTTAATGCCGGAGGGGCCTTCTTCACTGTCGAAGATGGGGGGGTGTATCCGGGCGAGACCAATACGACGGTCGCGCCGTCGAACGTGAGCCTCGCCTCTCAGATGATCACTACTGCAAACGCCAGCACGATCACGGCGCTCAACAGCCTCCTGAGCGTGACCCGGTCGAACCTGAGCAGCACCAGCAGTAATCCCCTGTTGCAGCTCGGCACGCCCGATATGCCGGGAAGTATGGTCACGCTGGGAGGGACCGATCCGTTCACGGGTCTCACGACCAACGGTCGCGTGCTGACCCTCGTGTCATCGCCCAACCCCGGGACGATTGCCTCACCTGCCCAAGTTACGCTGTCAGGCGGCGGCCTCCTGGACACGGTTAACGCGACCTTGACGCTGACAAGTGACGTGGTCGGCGTCTTCAACGGGGCCACACTGTCGAGCGTGGGCCCACTCATCGTCCTCAATAACTCCTCGCTCACGGCTGGCACAGCGACAATCCCGGCCCAACTGCTGAATGTGACCGGCACGGGGGGTCCGAGTGGAACTGCCAGCGCGCAGGTCAGCCTTTCAGGAGCGCTGTTGTGGGCGACAAACAGCCCGCTCAGTCTCACCGGCAGCCTCGTGAGCATTTCCGGCGGCGGCCAGCTCATCAGCATGACGACCGACCCGCTGATCACGCTGACCGGCGGGACCCATAGTATCGGCAGTGTCACCGCGACGGGGACCGGCTCTCTGCTGAACGTGGTAGGAGTGAATACGGATGAGACCGGCCTTGGCACAGACCAGGTGCTTCAGACGAGCGGGACCATCTTCCAGGCCGGTGCTCTGGACAGTGGCGTCACCACGGTGAATCTGGTCGGGAGCGGCAACGCGATCGTGGTGGATACCGCCACGCTGAATGCCTCCGCCCCCATCGTCAACCTGATAAATAGCACTCTGAATACCGCCTCCCCGGGGGATCCAATCAACGGGGCGATGTGGGTCAACCAGAGCTACGTCAACAGCGTTGGGCCCGTCTTCCAACTCAACACTAGTACCCTGAACGTAGTGAACGGCCCCCTGCTGAGCGTAACAGGGGGCTCGCAGATGACGGTGACCGGGGATTTCGCCAGCCTGCTCAACGGGAGCAAACTCACCGTGCTGAATGGGCCCCTGATCTCCGTGAGCGGGACCAGCCCGACAGGAGGGCTAGCGTCGACCCTCAACATCACGGGTGCGCTGGTCAACTTCGGTGGGACCGGGGGGAATAATCAGGTGATCATCAACAACGGGATTACGCCGAATAAAATCTTCTATAATAGCGGCATACCCGTCTACCAGTGTGACGGATGCTCGATCTCGATTCCCGGATATACCGCGATCAAGGGCAGTCCCGGCACAGTGACGGTGAACGGAACGGCGGTCATCCCGGCGACGTCAATCTATACCGGGAGCGTGATCCAGGCCACCGGAGGGGGGAAGGTGACGATTTCAGCTCCGTGATCGTTGTTCGTCGAGCCCCTACCGCAGCCCGGCAGATATTCGGCCTGCCGGGCCGTGGTTCTGGTGCAGCAATTGGCCTCAACGGCCATAGGGGGACCCAGATGGGAACCATTTCCCGATTCCGGGACGGCATTCTGGTGGGACGAATGGCGCTCGCCCTCTTAGGGATAGCAGGTCTTTATGCCGGAGTCAGAGATAATACGGTGTGGGCCCAGAGCGCCCCGGTGGAACTCATCCGGACCGACATCACCAAGCTGAAGAGCCTGGACAGCAGCCAGTGGACGGCGCTGGGCGTGCGCCTGGGGGACAGCAAGGAAGTGGCGCTCAAGACACTCCAGCAGACCAAGGACATCAAGGTACAGGATGATCCGGCGTCGGGGCGGATTTTCGTCTCGATACCTCCTCCGAACAGTGCCGTCGTGATGAGCGTGAGGATCACCCAGGGCCTCGTCACGGCCATCAATCTCGTAGGTGGCTTCGGGGAGTGGCTGCCGGGAGACACCCAGCTCCTGTTCCGGGCCTTCGAGGATGATTCCCTCCGCTACAAGCTCCTCGGCCGGGAGGACCAGCGCGAGGTCATGAAGGGGGGGACGACCGAGGCGCCCACGGTGGATATGAGCTTCGCCTATTTCAAGGAGGGAATTCTCCTGCACTACGGGATCAAACGATCCGCGGATGGCAAGCAGGTTGAGATCCTGCGTGAGATGGTCTTGATCTATCCCGCCAAGGCCCGCTAGGCGTTCGGCGCCCCTGGGCGCGGGCCGCGCGCCTCAGGGCAACGCGGTCTCCATCCGGCACGGGGTGAAGAGCCCGGTGCCGGTTTCTGTTTGGGCGAGGTCGGTGTGCGACATGAAAGTAGGAAAGATTTGGCGTGGCCATTTTTTTGCGGCATTATCTGAATGCTTATAGTGGTTCAGATCGCTAACCAGGGAGGGGCGATGGCAGAGAATCTGGAGAGCTTGGAGGCGAAGCGGCACGGGCTGCACCAGGCGCTGGCAACGCTCGGCGATTTCCGCCGGGGGCGCATCTCCGTCAACTACCGGAAGTGTGGCAAGCCGAACTGCGCGTGCGCCCGGGCGGATCATCCGGGGCATGGCCCCCAGTACCTGTGGAACGGCACGATCGGGGGGGCAGGGCCGGGCCCGGAATCTGCGCCTGGGGCCCGAATTGGAGAAGGTGGGGACCGAGGTGGAGACCTATCGGAACTTCGTGCGGCTGTGCACCGAGCTGGTGGAGGTCAACGAGCGGATCTGCGACCTCCGCCCCGTGCGGGTGGTGGCGGAGGCCCCCGCCCTGGCCGCGCTGAAAAAACAATTGCGCGGACGGTTCAGCAGGAAGTCACGCAGGAAGAAGACCGGCTCGTCGGGCGGGCCCTGACGGACGGGCAGCGCCTCGGGCACCTGGACCTGGAGGCGACCGAGCGGGCCCTCCGGGCCGCGCGGCACCAGGTGGGGGCCAGCCTGCTGGAGCAGCTCCTCAACGCCGATGCGGGGGGCGCCCAGGGGCCGCGCCTCCCCTGCGGCCAGGACCATCAGGCCGCCTTCCTCGGCTCCCGGCGCAAGGCGGTCCTCAGGCTGCTCGGCCCCGTCCAGGTCCGGCGGGCCGACTACCACTGTGCGGCGTGTGGCGCGGGCCTCCTCCCGAAGGACCGAGACCTCGACATCGTCGGGACCACGTTCAGTCCCGGGGTGCGCCGCCTGATGGGCCGGGTGGGGGGCCAGGAACCCTTCGCCGAGGGCCGGCAGGACCTGGAAGCGCTGGCTTGGCATCCCGGTCCAGACCAAGGCGGTGGAACGGGTCGCGGCGGCCCTCGGGGAGGTGGAGGCTGTCTCCCGCAGCGAGCAGGCAGCGGCGCTGGCGGGCAAGGTTGTCCCGCTCCTGCCGGTGCCGAAGCTCTCCATCGCCATCGATGCGATCGGAGTCCCCGTGGTCCCGCGCGAGACGGCCGGGCGCCCCGGCAAGGACGAAACCGGGCCGGCGAAGACCCACGAGGCCAAGTTGGCCTGCCTCTTCACCCAGACGCGTGGAAGCAGCAGGTTGAATGTGACCAGGTTCCGCCGGGAACTCGATGGTCAAAACGGAGGCGGCCGGGGTCGGGCGGGAGACGCTCGCACTGGTGCCCGCTGGCCGGACCGGCTGTGCCCAGGCCACAGGGGGGCGCCCTGGGCATGAGCCGATGAAGAAGGCAGCTCTTCCCGTTTGTGACGAGTGAGTCCCCAGGTCTTCCGGTCACGAGGTGTTCATCGTGCGGCGGGATCCGGGTTAAGCACGAATTCCGATTGTCACTGCCAGGCGCGTGATGTATAGACTCGGCGGGGCCAGAGATCAGGGGAGGACATTTCGGGCCGTGAACGAGCGTCGCTTGACCCCGTGTCTGACGCCGCATGGTCGCCTCGTGCTCGCGCCCGCGGCCGATGCGCTCGAGCTGGAGCCGGAGCTCGCTCAGCGACTTGGGGAGGCCTTCGCCCGTGGTGCGGGTCACGGGCTCCTGCGGCTCGGGGCCGCCGAGGTCGGCCAGGTCCTTCCCCCGGTCTTCTCGTACTGGCGCGACCTCGGCGCTCGCTACGTCACCGCGCTCTGCACCACGCCGGACGTCGAGGAGCACCACGTCGGGATCCGGCCGCCCGCTCCGGAAGACCTCGAGACGCTCGCCCACGCTGCCCCAGCGATGCCCGGTGCCGAGTACCTGACAGGCAAGGTGCTCCGCGCGCTCTGGGGTGCGACCGATGAGGCGTTCGCCGCCGAGCTGGCCGAGTCGGGCGCCACGGTCCAGGACTTCCTGAAGCGGCTGAACCCGGCCTGGAACGTTGTGGGTCGGGTGCACTTCAACCTCGCCGAGAATCGCAAGGACGCGCAGGCCCCGTTCGCGTTCCTCGCGACCTACACGCACCGGCTCTCCGCGCAGGGGAACGCCCAGCACCTGCCGCTCGGGCAGGCCCTGCGCGAGTACGCGGGCGCGGCAAACAAGGCACGGCTCCTCTCGCTCCTGCTGCCGGTCCAGCGCGCGGCCGCGCGCTGCCCGTGGCTCAGGCAGATGATCGATGCGGGCGAGATCTTCCACCCCGTGCGCTGGAGCCCCCAGGATGCCGTTCGCTTCCTGGGCGATGCGCCCGAGCTCGAGCGCGCCGGCGTCGTGGTCCGCATGCCCGCGACCTGGCGGGCGAACCGTCCGCCGCGCCCGCAGGTCACCGCAACGGTCGGGGGCAAGGCGCCGTCTGGGCTCGGCCAGGACGCGCTGCTCGACTTCCGCATGGAGGTGACGCTCGCAGGCGAGCCGCTGACCCCCGCTGAGGTCAAGGCCCTCCTGGCCAGCATGAGCGGGCTCGCGCTCATCCGTGGCCAGTGGGTCGAGGTCGACCGGGAGCGGCTCGGCCGGACGCTGGCGCGCTTCCAGCAGGCCGAGCGGCTCGCGGCCGAGGGCGGACTCACGTTCGCCGAGGCCATGCGGGCGTTGGCCGGCGCGGACGTCGCGCCGGACGGCGCGGCCGATCGTGCCGACCCAGACTGGTCCCGCGTCGTCGCCGGTCCCTGGCTCGCCGACACCCTGAAGGGGCTGCGCTTGCCCGAGGGACTCGGGCACATCGATCCCGGACGCGCGCTGCGCGGCCGCCTGCGGCCGTACCAACAGGTCGGCCTCCGCTGGCTGCATCTGCTCTCGCGGCTCGGCCTCGGCGCGTGCCTCGCCGACGACATGGGTCTCGGCAAGACCATCCAGGTGCTCGCGTTGCTCCTCGTGCAGCGCGGCGACTCCGGCACCGCCCGGCGGCCGAGCCTGCTGGTGGCGCCTGCGTCGCTGCTCGCCAACTGGACCGCGGAGATCGAGCGGTTCGCGCCCGGCCTCGTGGCGATGGTCGCGCATCCGTCGGTCCTGCCGGCCGCTGCGCTGACGGCGCTCGCGCCGGAGCGACTCGCGGCGGTGGACTTCGTGATCACCAGCTACGGCTCCCTGCTCCGGATCCCCTGGCTGGCGAGCACGTCGTGGCACCTCGTGGTTCTCGACGAGGCCCAGGCCATCAAGAACCCGGACGCGAAACAGACGCGGGCGGCGAAGACGCTCGCCGCGCGGGCACGCATCGCGCTCACCGGCACCCCGATCGAGAACCGGCTCGGCGACCTCTGGTCGATCTTCGACTTCCTCAACCCGGGGCTGCTCGGTTCGGCCAAGGAGTTCACGGGCTACACCAAGCGCCTCGTGGACCGGCCGCATAACCCCTACGGTCCGTTGCGGGATCTCGTGCGGCCGTACATCTTGCGGCGCCTCAAGACCGACAAGCTCGTCATCTCCGACCTGCCCGACAAGACCGAAATCAAGGCATACTGCCAGCTCAGCCGCAAGCAGGCCGCGCTCTACCAACAGGCCGTGAAGGAGCTGGCCGCGCAGCTCGAGGAGGCTGACGGAATCCGGCGCCGCGGCGTGGTGCTCGCGTCCCTCATGCGCTTCAAGCAGATCTGCAACCACCCCTCGCAGTGGCTGGGGGACGGCGCCTGGGCCGAGGACGACAGCGGGAAGTGGGCGCGCCTGCGCGAGCTCGCCGAGGTCATCGCGGCCAAGCAGGAGAAGGCGCTGGTCTTCACCCAGTTCCGCGAGGTGACCGCGCCCCTGTCGGCGTTCCTGGGCGGGGTGTTCGGCCGGCCCGGGCTCGTCCTGCACGGCGCAACCCCGGTGACGAAGCGCCAGGCGCTGGTGCGGCGGTTCCAGGAGGACGAGTCCGTCCCCTTCTTCGTGCTGTCGCTCAAGGCGGGCGGCGCGGGGCTGAACCTCACCGCGGCCTCGCACGTGGTGCACTTCGACCGCTGGTGGAACCCTGCGGTCGAGAACCAGGCCACGGATCGCGTGTTCCGCATCGGCCAGGCCAAGAACGTGCTCGTTCACAAGTTCGTCTGCCGGGGGACCGTCGAGGAGAAGATCGATGCACTCATCGAATCGAAGAAACACCTCGCGACGGAGCTTCTGGAAGGTGGCGCCGAGCTCAACCTGACCGAACTGAAGGACGAGGAGCTACTCCAGCTCGTCGCCCTCGATCTCCACGCCGCGCTGAAGGAGTGACGCATGTTCTACGCTTGGAGGCCGTATGTCTCTGTGGCCGAGCGGCGGCGCAAGGCCAAGCGAGAGCTGGCCAAGCTCAAGAAGAAAGGCCACCCGGTGTCGCCGGTGAGGATCGAGGGCCGCGCCATCGCGCGGACCTTCTGGGGCCGGGCCTGGTGTGACAACCTCGAGCGGTACAGCGACTTCTCCAACCGGCTGCCGCGCGGGCGTACCTATGTGCGCAACGGCTCGGTGCTCGACCTCCAGATCGCCGCCGGCGAGGTGAAGGCCCTGGTCAGCGGCTCGGAGATCTACCAGGTCGCGGTGAAGGTGTCTGCCGTGCTGAAGGCCCGGTGGACCGCCATCTGCACGGAGTGTGCAGGCGCCATCGATTCGCTCGTCGAGCTGCTGCAGGGACGCTTCTCGAAGGGCGTCATGGAGCGCATCTGCCAGCAGAAGACCGGGTTGTTCCCGGCGCCAGCCGAGATCACGTTCTCGTGCAGCTGCCCTGACTGGGCCGCGATGTGCAAGCACGTGGCGGCCGTGCTCTACGGCATCGGCGCCCGGCTCGACGAACGGCCCGAGCTCCTCTTCAAGCTGCGCAAGGTGGACGAGAAAGCCCTGATCGCCAAGGCTGGCAGCGGACTGGCCCTGGCCAAGACAGGGCCCGCAGCGGACAGGGTGCTGGCGGACGACGGGCTGTCCGAGCTGTTCGGATTGGACATGGGCAGGCCCGATGCGGAGGCAGACACCTCCACCGGGGAGACAGTTGTGAAGGCCGCCAGACGTCGGCGCGCGGCCAAAGCGCGGCGCACGGCTGAAGCGGCGGCACCGACGGCAAGATCCCGGGGGAGTCGGTCTTCCTCGTCGAAGAAGAAGACACCCACGGCCCGAGCTAAGCCGGCGGCAAAGACACGGAGCCCGGTGGAGCGATAAGCAGGTTGCCCAAGATGCAAGATCGGTACCGCGACACCGGTACCGGACACCAGTCGATTAGGAAGAGGTACCAGACACTTTTCGGGCGCGATTACATTTGGGCCGACCCCGCCCTTCTATTCCTGGTTCGCCGGCTTCGCCTGGCTGGGTAGAGTAGAGCACTGGTTGCCAATGGCGGTTGGCCGCATAATGTCCGGTCATGAGATGTCTCATGGGATTGCACGGTATGGGTTTTCGGGAAGGACAGGCCATCGGGCGGGAGCCTATACCCCTTCTGGATGGCTGTCATCATATTTCTGATACGGTTATTCACTGTACACCCCCCTGTACAGGGAGGTGTACAGTGGGGTGTACAGGGGGGTGTACTCCCCGGGCGGTCCGGGTCTGCGCGGTCCCCGGGTGGCCTCGCCCGGGCGGTCCAGTGCGGGTGCCATGGGCCTGGCAACTGCGCTAACTCCTTAGATTCGTTGACCGCGCGGCCGGCGTGCCACGCGGGAGCTCGGGCCGTGGCTCCCCGTTCCAGGCGCGGCCGTGGCCAGGACTACGGGGCGGCATGGGTACCGTGGGCGCTCACCGAGCACCAGATGCACGATTTACTAGGAAAATCGCCCGCGAAAATGGTCGGGTGGAGGGCGATGTGAGGAGCCTGGGCGCCCGTCCCGACGTCCCGGCAGGCTGACCGGGGTGAGGTCTCCCAGCCGCCCGTCGGGTCCGGGCCGAGCGCTGTCGCGGGGCTTCTCGGGTGGGAGCGTGCCTCCGATGCGCTGCGCCGCGGGCCCGGGTCTACTGGCGGCCTGGTAGGGTCGAGAACTCGCGGGTACCCCGGAGGCGCCCACTTCCTCATCACCATGCGCCTGGTAATGGGCCCGGACGGCTTCGAGGATCCGTTCGTGGAAGCAACGCTCTCGACCTGGCCACGTTTCATCAACCTCAAAAATGCGCTATTGGGTCCGATTTGAATCCTGCTCCGAGGGGAGCCACAGTGGCCTCCATGACAAAATCACGGCATCGCCACCGGTCGGAGCTTGCTGATCTTGCCCAGGGC
>Ga0187865_1000974_pt1 | contig 36092 bp, 28 predicted proteins | sample June2016WEW_11_1_2_FD_132989 | JGI IMG/M metagenome (GOLD analysis project Ga0187865, IMG submission 132989) | Peatland microbial communities from SPRUCE experiment site at the Marcell Experimental Forest, Minnesota, USA - June2016WEW_11_100 | ecosystem: Environmental > Terrestrial > Soil >...
ACCACGGTCTACAATCACAATTTTCTGGTGCTGGATAACCAGCCGCTCGGCGCACCCCTGGTGATCACCGTGCCATTCCAGATTCGAACCCAGCGCCCTCCCAACAAAGAACTGGCCGAGATTCGCGGGAATCGGATCGTGTACCTGAAGACGCTGGAGGGCCGGGATGTCGTGACCACCCCGTTGGAGGGGTTCAGTGACAGCCCCAACGACAGCGAGATCCGCATCGAGAGCACCAAGCTGGGTGCGGGCATGAAGATCAGTTCGGATCGCCCGCTGGCGCGCGAATCCTTGTGGTCGATCCGCAGCGTGGTTGCCATGGAGCCCTTTGTGGCGATTGCGATCGAGCCGGGGGCCGAATTCAGATGGAAGTCTACGTACAGCTTCTACACTCTGCCGGCCGGCCGCTAGAACCCCGTGCGCTTGCTTCAGGCTTTCGGCATTCGAGTGATCGCGCCGCGAGAATTCCCTGCGATGATAGGAGAGGCGCCATGACTCTCAACGTGACAGTTCCGGACGCCGTGTACCGGCAGATGGCCGAACTGGCGGCGCGGCAGCAGGTTTCCGTGGAACGGATCGTTGCCGCGGCGTTGGCCGAGCAACTATCCGGCTGGGCCCGCGTTGAGCAGATGGCCGAACGCGCCAGCCGCGAACGTTTCCTGGCCGCGCTGGACAAGGTTCCCGCCACCGAACCTGCCCCGGAAGATCGGCTCTAAGCGCATTAGGTCCGTTTCAGGGAGAGGCTGCGAAAGCCCGGGAGCAGGACGGCCACCGAGTTTCGGGGTTTCGTAGCCTGTCCCCGAAATAATGCCCTAAAACCCCGACTGCTCGGTGCGGGCGATGATCTCGTCCTGCAGCGCGGTGGTGAGGTCGCAGAAGTAGTCGCTGTAGCCGGCTACGCGCACGATCAAGTCGCGATGGCTCTCGGAATGCGCCTGCGCCTCGCGCAGCGTCTCCGCCGTCACCACGTTGAACTGGATGTGATGGCCGTCGAGCTTGAAGTACGCGCGCACCAGGTGCGCCAGGTTGTCGAGGCCCTCTTCTCCCTCGACGGTCTTGGGGGTGAACTTCTGGTTCAGCAGCGTGCCGCCGGTGCGCGCGTGGTCCATCTTGGAGGCTGATTTGATGACCGCGGTGGGGCCGCGGCGGTCCGCGCCTTGGGCCGGCGAAATGCCGTCGGAGTGCGGCTCCCAGGCCTTGCGGCCGTCGGGAGTCGCGCCGGTCACGGAGCCGAAATAGACGTGGCAGGTGGTGGAAAGATAGTTCACACGGTAGGCGCCGCCCTTGGTGTTGGGACGTCCATTGACCTCCTCGAAGAACGCGTCGAAGACTTGCGCGAGAATGGCGTCGGCGTAGTCGTCGTCGTTGCCGTACTTGGGAGTCTTGTTCCACAACATCAGGCGAGTGGTCTCGCGGCCCTCGAAATTGGCAGCGAGCGCTTCCAGCAGATCGGTCATAGTAAGCGTCTTGCGATCGAAAACGTGGTACCGGATGGCGGCGAGGCTATCCGTACACGTGCCGGGGGCAACGGCCATGATGTAGGTGGAATTGTAGCGCGGGCCGCCGTCGTGGTAGTCCTTGCCTTTGACGATGCAATCCTCGACCAGCAGCGACAGGAACGGCGCCGGCATGTGGCGCGCGTAGAGCCGTTCGATGACGTTGTTGCCGCGGATCTTGATGTCGATGAAGTGATGTAACTGGCTACGAAATGCCGCGAACACATCCGCATACGTTGGGAATTGGCCGGTCTCGATTCCGATCTTCTTGCCGGTCCGCGGGTCTAGGCCGTTGTTGAGCGCGATCTCGAGCACCTTGGGCAGGTTGAAGTACCCCGTCAGGATGTAGGCTTCCTTGCCGAACGCGCCGGTCTCGACGCAGCCGGAAGTGCCGCCGGCGCGCGCGTCCTCGATGGACTTGCCTTGGCGCAGCAACTCTTCCACCACCATGTCGGCGTTGAAGATCGACGGCTGGCCCCAACCCTTGCGGACAATCTCGAGGCCCCGCTTGAGGAAGCGGTCGGGGCTCTTCCGGCTTAACTGCAGGTTCGAGGAAGGCTGCAACAGGCGCATCTCGTCGATCACGTCGAGGATGAGGTACGTCAGGTCGTTCACCGCCGATGAGCCGTCCGGTTTGAGGCCGCCGGTATTGATGTTGCAGAAGTCCGTGTAGGTGCCGCTCTCGGCCGCGGTGACGCCCACTTTGGGCGGCGCGGGCTGGTTGTTGAATTTCACCCAGAAGCATTCGAGCAGCTCCCGCGCCTGTTCCCGGGTGAGCGAGCCGGCGTCGATTTCGCGCTGGTAGAACGGGTACAAATGCTGGTCGAGATGGCCGGGGCAAAATGAATCCCAGGTGTTCAGCTCGGTGACCACGCCCAGGTGGACGAACCAGTAAGATTGCAGCGCCTCCCGGAAGTTACGGGGCGGGTGCGCGGGCACGCGCCGGCAGACCCTCGCGATTTGCTCTAGCTCGGATTTGCAGCGCGCATCGGTCTCGCGGGCCGCCATGCGCTCCGCCAGCTCCGCATGGCGCCCGGCAAAGCGGATCACCGCGTCGGCGGCCACCGCCATGGCCTGGAGCTCCTGCTGCTTGTCGTAGGCTTCCGGGTCATTGAAGAAATCCAGGCGGGCCAGGCTTTCGGCCACCTCGGTTTTCAGATCGGCGAGGCCCTTGCGGTAAATCACGTCCCCCAGGACCGTGTGGCCCGGCGACCGCTGCTCCATGAACTCGGTGTAGATGCCCGCTTCGTAAGCGTCCTTCCAGGCAGGCTCCATCTCGGCGAAGATGCGGTCGCGCATGCCGCGGCCCTGCCAGTAGGGGATGATTTCCTCGCGCTGGATGCGCTGGGCCTCCTCGCTCACCGTGTAGGAGATTTTTTCGCGCGAGTCGAGGATTCGAAAGTCCTCCATGCTGTGGCAGCACAGCTCGGGAAACGTCGGCGTGCCCTTGGGCGCGGGCCCCCGCTCCCCCACAATCAGCTCGCCGGGGCCGATGGAGATGGTGCGATGCTCCATGATGTACGCCAGCGCGGAGGCGCGCAGCAGGGGTACAGATAGTGGCGCGGTCTGCCGATCATAGAACTGGGTCAGGAGTTTGGCGCGCTCGATGGAGAGCCAGGGCTTCGTGTCCAGGCTCGCTTGGCGGAGTTTCGCTACTCGATCCGTCATGGCTACAGTCTAACTCTAACGTTCAAACCGGCCCGCGTCAGGGCGTCGCGGAAGCGCGCCAGATCGGCCGCCGAGGGCCGCGGCGCGTCCGGCAGCCGGTAAGGCAATCCGAGCCGCTTATATTTGCCGGCGCCTATATGGTGGTAGGGCAGCAGCTCGACCTGCCTCGCCGGAAGCTCCGACAGGTACCGGGCAAATTGCCGGATCTCGTCATCCGCGTCGTTGATCCCCGGCATGACGGGAATGCGCACGGTCACCGGTCGGCCGCGCGTCACCAACTCCTCCAGGTTACCGAGAATCCGCCGGTTCGAAACGCCCGTGTACTGTTTGTGCTTGACGGGGTCCATCAGCTTGAGATCGAACAGCACCAGATCGGCCGCGAGCGCCACGGTCAGGAACACGCCGCTGGGCGCGTAGCCGCAGGTATCGAGCACGGTGCCGATGCCCCGCTCCCGGCAGGCGCCGAGCAGCGCGGAAACGAATCGCGGCTGGGCCAGGGGTTCCCCTCCCGAAAGCGTCACACCGCCTCCGGACTCCTCGAAGAAAATGAGGTCTCGCTCGATCTCCGCGACCAGCTCGCCGACGGTCATCCGCCGGCCCGCGATCTGGCGCGCTTCCGCCTGGCAGACCTCGGTGCATTGGCCGCAACGGCGGCAGAGGGCGGAGGTGCGCACCGTGCCGTCCACCTGCTCGATGGCGTGTTGCGGACAGGCCAGCACGCAATCGCCGCAATGACGGCAGTGCTCCTCGAGATACAGCAGCTCGGGTTGCAGCCGTTGGCTTTCGGGATTATGGCACCACCAGCAGGAGAGCGGACAACCCTTGAAAAAGACGGTGGTGCGGATTCCCGGCCCATCCTGCGTGGAAAACCGCATGATGTTGAAGATCACCGCGGTGGATTCGGCGGCGACTTCAGCCTGGTGCGACGCTAAAGCCATGTAAGCCACAGTTTAGCATCCGGGTCTGCACGGAACCTTCAGCGCCCCGTCTGGACATCGGGCCGGATCTCGACTGTGTTCGCCTCCCAGTCCACGGTCACGGTGGTGCCGTCCGCGAACGTGGTCCGCTCCTTACGGCGAGCCTTGTCGAGGAATTCGTGGTTGGTCATTTCGAGCAAGCCGATTCTGCCGTGCAGCGCCGCCAGCCGCCGCACTTGATCGACGCTGATTTGCGTGCCGCCTCGCCCTGTCAGTCCCGAGGCCCAGCCGTAGAGCATCCCGCGAAGGTTTCCGGACCCGCCGGTGGTTACCACCGCGTCATGATACACGAGGTCGTAAAGCGGGACCGTGATGGCGTCCTGGTGGTTGGGGTCAGTGCCGGTGTTGGCGCCGCGGTTGGCGCGGGGCGTGGTGTAGTCCACGTAGGGGATCACCCAATCGGACCCGGCCTCCGTGCCCACGATTCCCAGGTTGTTCCGAACCCAGCGAAGGACGCCGGCCCGGTAATTCATGGAATCCGTGCGCGTGCTGGGGTGGTTGGGGTTGAAATCCTGGTCGGGCGGGATGTAGCCGAACACGTCCTGGTAGCTGCCCTGGGGATGGATGCCGTGTTCGAACATCACGCGGTAGTTCTTCACCACGTGGCCGAGCATGAAGCCGTTGTTCAGGTAGCCTTGCGTGCCGCCGTCCCAATGGTCCATCAGAGGTATGTAGCCGTCTTTCCAATCGACCTTGAAGCGGGTGCCCGGAAAGGCAGTCGGCGGGCTGAGGTTGTCCTCATCGTGGACCGCAAAGTCGGGGTTCCAGGAAGGCGCATCGGTGTAGTAATCCCGATACTGATCGTGGAGCCAGCAAGTGTACCCCAGTTCTTTGCAGGCATCGAAGAAGGCTTTCATCCCCTCCCAACCGCCGGCCTCTTGGGGAGGCGGAAGGGCGTCGGGGGTCTGCCGGTCGTATCCCTGGTTGAGCCAGCCGGAGAGGGTCACGTTCAAGCGGTCCCAGCCTTGAGCTTTGAGCTCCCGTAGCCGCTGGATATGCTCCGCGAAGGTGGTGAGGCGGCGATTGCTCTCGGGATTCCTGGTGTCGAAGGTGGCGGCGCCCGGCTTCTTGTTCTGCAAAACACGTCCGCCGGCGCCGAAGGGGACGCCAATCAGGTTCCGCACCACGGGCCTCGCGGCAATCTTGTCTTTGAGGGAGACAAACAGGCCCGAATCCATTACGTAACGGCGGTAGCGTTTGGCCAGGTCGACATAGTTGCCCTTGGGAAGAAAAGCCATGCGCACGCTGCGCAGATAGCCGAACCTGCCGAGTTGCGCGCGCCAGCTCGGTCCCATGAACGTCGGGCCGCCTGGTGGATGGGAGAACGTGTAGGCCGCGTCATCCGGGGTGTCTACGATGACGATCATGGCCGAGTCGCCCTTCAGGAAGCCCCACCAGGACATGGACCAGGATTCGATGAGGTGGCTCTGGATGATGCTGTGGTCGCCCTCCGCACGTTGAATCGGATGATACGGTCTGGGCCAGTCGCGCGGCAGAAGGGTTCCTTCATCGCTCGAGATCACGGTGTAGTCCACCTCCCGGCCATCCATCGCCTTGGGCCAGTTCAACTCCTTGATGGCCGCACCATGCTCGTTGACCATGGCTTCCCATACCAGCTCTTCATCGGCCCCTTCGAGGCACATGGTCAAGACAACGCGCAGGTCCACGGGCGAACCCAGGGAGCGCTGGCTGGTATTCCGGAATTGATCCAAGATGAGCCTGATTCCGGTCTTGAAACCGGTCTCATATGGGCTGATCTTGATCCCGCCGGCATCGGCCAACCGAAGATGAAATTGGTCGCCGCCCGCGCCGACCAGCATGTCTTCATTCGAAGAGGGAACCATCTTCCAGGTGGCCGGTCCGGCGTGAACGCCGACGGCGAAGTCCGATTCGTTCAGCTCGACGGTGTTCTTCCTGCCGGCCAGCGTCCATTTTCCAGCCGAGTGGGAGACCGTGACTTGGGGCGTCCCTGTGCCGGCCGGCGATCGCTGCTGGCCGGCGCAGGGCCAGCTCAAGAAAGTGAGGATTGCAACCAGTATTCGCATCTCAATTCTCCATCGCGAGAAATCCTCCGCTCTCTGACGGTGGCGGCCCAGTAAGCAGCCTTAGCCTCCACACTGAGCCGCCACCGTCAGGGAGCGGAGGGCCGCGCAGGCTGCGGCGAATCGCCGGATCGGCGGGTGCGTTTTCTTAGAACAAGAACTTCAGCGCAAGCTGTAGCTGCCGCGGTATGTTCGCAATGTTGCTCACCACGCCGGCCGTGCCGTAGCTGATGCTTCCATTCGCGTACGACGGTGTAATCGACGTACCGGGCACGTCCAGAACCATATGGTTGAATACGTTGAAAGCTTCGGCGCGGAACTGCAACTTCTTCGTCTCGGTGATCGGGATATCCTTCGCCACAGCGACGTCCAGATTGATCCATCGCATGGATCGCATGTTGCCGATCGGGGCGTTTCCGAAGCCATAGCCCGGACTCACCAACAGAGAGGAGGGGCTCACGAAGCACGCCGGGTTGTACCACTGCGATACGGTCTGGTTGGAAGGTATCAGGTCGCAGCCGGAGAGAAGGCTCGGCCGGCTGTAACCCGTGATCGACCCACCCGCGTTGGAGAGATTGGCGGGATCGGTGCTGGTCGGCGCCATGCCGGCAATCGAGGCCGGCACGCAACCGGTCGCCGTCGGTGAAGAGCAGATGTTGCTGGCTCCGCCCCAAGTCGGGTTGAATGCCTTGCCGGTGCGTGCCAGGAAAGAGTAATTGGTTTCCCAGTTGCCCAACACTCGCGACAGCAGTCCATGATTCAGAAAGTGCTTTCCGCGCCCGAACGGCAACTGATAGACCGCGCTCACCGTGAACACTTTCGGAACGTCATACGCGCAGACCCCCTTCGAATAATGAGTGTTGAAGAAGTACTCATAAGGGGCGCCCTCGGAGCCGTTCTCGGCGTTGAAGTCGCCATTGGAGTCGCCCAGGCATTTTTCAAATGTGAACGCCACCAGCGTCTGGAGCCCGTACGAGAAGCGCTTCTGGTACTGAGCCTCCAGTGCATTGAAGGTCGTAAAACCGGTGGATTGCGAGTAGTTCCAACCCTGCATCGCAAACGGCATGTATTGCTTCTGGTTGATCTGCGCGGGCGTCAGAGGCGTAGACGGACACGTAAATCCCTGTGCCGGGTTGTTCTGGCAGAACGGGCCGCCCTGCGGGTAGTTGGCCCGGCAGCACCATTCGAGCCGTTGCGTGTGGCTTCCCACGTAGGACACGGAAGCCATGCTGTTGGCGGTCAACTGGCGCTCGATTTGGAAGTTCCACTGCTGCGAGCGCGGGTCGCTATAGTTCGGGTCGTTGGTGTAACCGCCGAAAGTGGAACCCCACGGGGTAGGCGCCACCACGACCGGGTTGCTCCCCGCCAGACCGGTGAGCTGGGAGGTGGCATAGCCTCCGTATGGGCCGCAAGTTGTCAGGCTGTAGCAGATGGGCGCCACGGTCGGAGTGGCGGCCGTTCCGATGGGCGCGGTATTGAGCGTATCGGAGACGCCGCGCGTCCACGGCCAGATGGAGCCCTGCAGCGTGTTCTCCGCGTACTGGCTGCGGTAAGCGATCGGATCGTAAAAGATCCCGTAACCAGCCCGCATCACGGTGTTCCGCAGGAACCCCCAGGCGATGCCAATCCGCGGGCCGAAGTTGTCCTTGATGGCTTTCAGCGCCGGCTGGCTGGAAGAGAACACGATATTGTTGAGGGTGTTGTAAGTCACGCCACCCATCGGCACGGTAAACGCGGGGTTGGTGCCGGTCAGGCCTCCCGGAACGCACGGCGGCAACACCGGCGATCCACATCCCGCCGAGTACGCGGCGGTCTGCGCCGATCCGATGGTGAACGTCCCGGCGGGCAGGTTCAGCGCGTTCACAGTCTCGCCGCTGCTGACCAGCAGTTTGACCGCCGGGTCGTAGTCATACCGCAGGCCGACATCGATGGTGAGGTTCGACCGCGCGTGCCATTCTTCCTGGACGAAAAAGCCAAGTGGCGCCATCTTGACATGGACTTCTTCATATTGCGGAACGTTCACCGTCAACGTGCCCGGCAGGTCGAGCAGCATCGACGCCAGAGAGTTGCCCTGATTCGCGCTGCAGGAAAAAACACCGGAGGCGTTGGTCGGACACGTCTGCGTCGTAGCGGACGTGAACGTCTCGTACGTGTTGATCTCCAGGCGGTTCTCGTACAGGTATTCCCCGCCCCACCGCAGCGTGTGGTTGCCATGGGTCCAGGTCATCGCGGCGCTGAGGTTGTGCTCCGGGTTGGCACGGTATTGCGGCCCCACATTGCCGATTCCACTGTTGGCCGAGCCGATGTAGCCGTTCGGGTACAAGAAGAAGCCGGCGGTGGTGGCGAGATTCGAGTAGCCGGCCGAAGTCTCGGGGGTATAACCGTCTGGATTGGTCGGATTAACCGTGACAGGACGCGCGTTGACCCCGCCGCGCACCGACAGAACCACGTTTGGGGTGAAAATGTGGTCCCAGGCGCCGCCGATGTTCCACGTGTGGAATGGGCTTGGCGTGATGGACGTCGTTCCTGCAACGATGCCGTTGTTGGTGTCCCACATCATGTAGGCACGGCCAAACACGGTATTCTTGTCGCTGAAGCGATGGTCCACCCGAAAATCGAAGTTGTTTGCGTTGTTGACGGTGTTGCGGGAATCCAGGCAGTTGTACACCGCAAAGGTGAGGTTGGGCGTGAATTTGCAGTTCTTATATTGCGGTGCGGTGTATGCCTGGATCACGTTCGTCAGCTTGGCATCGATGAGAGCGGAGGGAATCTTGTTGCACGGGTTCCCGCCGGCCGCCTGGATTCCGTATCCGGTTTGGCCAAACGTCAGGCCGGGAGTCAGCAGCGGCATCGGATTTCCCGCCGGATCGCACCGGAACTGCACAAACGAGTTCGCCCCGGACTCGGCGAACGGGTTGTAGATCGTGTTTGGGGTGATAGCGGTCTTGGTGGAATTCACCGCTCCGACCAGTTCCGGACTCACCGTGCCAGTGAAGTCGCCCGAGAGCTCTTCCGTAGTCGGCACGATAACGAAGCTGTTGTTCGGCTGCGAAAACCTCCAGCCTTCGTATGCCGCATAGAAGAACGTCTTGTTCCGAATGATCGGCCCGCCAACGGTGCCGCCGAATTCGTGCTGCGAATAGCCAAGCGGCGAAACGGGGGTGCCGGAAAGGATGGCGGCTGCGCCCGTCGCCGTCTGCGTCCCCGCCGCTACGTCGGCCGCCAGCTTGGTGGCCAGCGAGGGACACGTCGCCGAGTTGCAGAAGCCGTTGAACGGGTTGCGGGCATCGAAGATCTCGCTGCGCGCGAATTCCCAGGCTGAGCCGTGGAAATTGTTGGCGCCACTCTTGGTGACGATGTTCACCACCGAGCCCAGCACATTCCCGTACTGGGCGTCGTTGTTGTGCGACTGCACCTTGAATTCCTGGACGGTGTCGGCGATGGGAGGGATCGCCCAGCCTCCGCCCCGGTCGTCCGTATTGATGATCCCGTCCATGTAAAACGCGTTCGACCGGTTGCCCGCGCCGTTCACCGAGGGTTTGTAGACGATGCTACCCGGGAGCGATATGTTGCCTCCATCCGGGTTGCCGCCAGCGCCAGTTCTGCCGGAGCTGTTGCCCTGCGAGGTATCCATCGGGTTCACGCCCGGCTGGAGAACCATCAGTTGGGTGAAATTGCGGCCGTTCAGGGGCAGCTCGTGCATCATCTGTTCGTCCATGGTCGTGCCCAATTCGGTGCTCGACCGCTGAACCAGCACGCCGACCGATTCGGCGCTGACGGTCACCGTCTCGGTCGAGGCGCCCACTTCCAGAGGGATGGTTTCCGTCAGCGTCTGGTTCACGTCGAGTTTGAATGCGGGCAGCGCGACTTTCTTGAAACCGCTCTTCTCCACCGTAAGCGTGTAATTGCCGGGCAAAAGATTGATGATGGTAAACGTCCCATCCACGTTCGTGCTTTTCACGCTTACGACGTTGGTCGCCTGGTTGACGACTGTCACCTTGGCATCCGGCACGGTGGCGCCGGAAGAGTCCACTACGGTGCCGTTCACCACGGCCGTCGGTGTCTGTGCAAACAACGTTACGGTGGAAACCAGACACACAAAGATTAGCGCTACACCTGCGGTTCGGGTCAGGTTCATTTCTCAACCTCCTGGTCGAATTCGAGACGTGCCTTAGCGTTAACGTAGAACGATAACGGAATTATGCTGCATCAGGCCGTGCTTGTCAAGAAAATTGTTCAGAAGGCTCGGAAACCCAGGCGAAGAAAGCCGCTTACGATCAACCCTAAGCGCACGATCGCTGCAAGGTCAGAAGCTCAGCTTAAGAGCCAGCCGTATCTGACGGTCGCCAGTCGACGACGAGATGATGCCGAGCGACGTACTGCCCACTGTGGCCCCCGGGTTGCCGAATTGCGGCGTATTTGTGGCGCCGAAAGCTTCCGCGCGAAATTGCAATTTGAAATGCTCGCGGATATCGAAGGCACGGAAGATGCTGGCATTCAGGTTGAAGACGCCGGGACCACGCAGAATATTGCGGCCGGTATTACCAAACGTCGGGGTGGTCACGGCAGCAAATGCGGTGGTATCGAAATACGGATTTCCCGGTCCGTAACCGCCCAAAATGGCGACGGTCGGGAGCACCTGATTGGCAGTCTGGGAATTGCCCGGCGAATTCAGCGAGGTCGCCGAAGCGCTGACAGTGAACGGCGTTCCGCTCTCACGGCTGAGAATCCAGTTGGCCTGCCAGCCGCCGACGACCGCGGAGGCAACGCCGTGGCTCAACATATGTTTGCCCTTGCCGAATGGGAGGGCATAGGTCCCGTAAAGTTGGAAGTTATGGGTGCGGTCGTAGCCGGCGAGCGCGTAATTCCGGTATTGGATCGGCGCCCATTCCCACGTGATGGAGCCGCCTTCTTCGTTGTCGGCCGCGTCCATGGCTTTGGCGAAGGTGTAGGCCATGCCGAAATTGGCATCGCCCACGCGATGGGCGGCCTTGACCTGCAGGGCGTTGTACTTGGATGCATCGATGGAAAGCATGTCCTGGATGCTCGATGAATTCCCATAAAGCTGATAGAAGGGTTGGCCCGCCTTCCCGCCATTCGGAGGAGCCGCATTGATGTTCACTCCGTCAACGGGGCGGACGTCGCGCGTTCCCACATATCCCGCCTGGATGTTGTAGCCCTTACCGAGATCGCGCTGCAATGTGACGTTGTAAGATTCCGCGTAGCCTCTCCGGTAAGGTGTCGGGTAAAGCCAGGTCGAGTAGTTGGGAGGCAGCGGCACCGAGCCGGAAGTCAGACTCGGTCCAACCAGCGCCGGGATCCCCGTCACCAGGCTACCCGCCGCGGAAAAACTATTCGCGCCGGTGTAACTCGCGGAAATCACCTCCGGATAAGTCTGAACGTTGTTGCGGAAACTCTCTGCGTTGGTATTGATTCCATAACCCGCGCGCAGCACGGTTTTTTCGTCGATGCGATACGCGATGCCGGTTCGCGGCGCGATGTAACCGTGGCCGGTGTCCACGTTGGTGCCCGTCAGGTGGACGATGTTGGTCGCGGGATCGTAGTGGATTCCGTCAATGCCATGCTGGCCGTGGCTGTAGGGATAGATCTCGTAGCGGATTCCATAACTGAACGTCAGCTTGCGGCTGATCTGCCACTGATCGCGGGCATAAAAACCATAAGTGCTTTCGATCATGGCCGCCGGGTTGATGTACTGGTAATCATGCGACATGGTGGTAGGAAGTCCCAGCAGGAAATCGGCCCATGCGTTGTAAGCATTGGGCGCGGCGCCGCCGCTGAGAGACGTCAGGCCGCCGGTGAAGGAAAAGCCGCCGCGCAGGCCGGTGGAACTGTTGGCCTGGATATCGATAATCGAATAGTGGAAGATTTCCGCGCCAAGACGGAAGTTGTGCGAGCCTTTCACCCAAGTGAGATTGGCCGATTCCACAAACAGGTTGTCGCGGAACGAGAATGGGTTGGAGGCATTGGTATTGCCCAGCCCGGAAAAATTGCTGATCGAAAAGTTGGGAATACCTCCATTCAGCAGGCTGGGGCCGTTGGTGCCGGGAATGCCGAGAACATCCAACCCGTAGTTCTGGTTGATGTCGACGTTCTTGGCCGAGAGATTCAGCCGCGTAAAACCGGAGTTGCCATCGAGCAACAGCGTGGGAGTAAAGGAATAAGTTCCTCCTATCGAGACGCTCTGGATCCGCCCCGGGCCATTGCCGGGCTGCCCGCCATCGATGGCTTGGCCACCCGCAGGCCCAAACACCTGCGGATCGAAGATCAGGCTGGGCGCGATGCTGTAGCGGCCGAAGATCGAACTCTTTTGGCCGGGACTGTAGTTGATCTTCATGTCGACGTTATCGCGGGTGAAAGCCAGGTCGCCCGTCGCGAAATAGTTATTGGAGATCGCCGTGCCGTTTATGTTTGGCTCGGGCAGGAGTGCGGTCATTTTCGCCGCGGCGGAGCTGATCTTCGACGCCGGGATGACGTTATTCGCGAAAGGCGTGCGGCCCGTACCCGTGGCCGTACCGGTGGTGGGATCGTATATCGTGGTGCCGGTGCCCGCGAAGTTGCCCGTACGGATAGCGTCGACTGCGATTGACTGGGTGGTAGAGGCGAGCTGCCGCTGCAAGGTGCGCTCCCAGTCGACGAAGAAGAAGACCTTGTTCTTTTTGATCGGACCGCCGGCGTCGAGTCCGAACTGGTTCAGAATGTTCTTCGGATTATTGCCGCCGTAGTAAAAGAAGTTGCGGGCCTTGAGGTCGCTGTTGGTGGTGTACTCCCAGGCGGCGCCGTGGAACTGATTGGTGCCGGACTTGATGATGGCATTGATGGCCGATCCCGCCGCCATGCCTTGTTCGGCGTCGAAGCTGTTGGTGACGATGCTGACCGTTTGAATCGCCTCGGCGGGAGGGATGTAGCTGGCAATCTGCGGCAGCCAGGGATAGATGTCGCTGGCCCCGTCCAGCTTCATGTTGTTGCCGGTCATGGTGGATCCGTTGACGTAAAACGCCTGGGACTGGGTAGGATTCGACGCGGTGGAACTGTTGGCGACGGGAGGCGTGAAACCGGGGACGGTGACGAAGGTACTCTCGAAGTTGCGCATGCCGTTGGTGCCGGTGAGCGGCAGATCGGCGACATCCTTGGTGGAAACCTGGGTGTTCACGTCCGCGCGGTCGGTCTGGAGCACGGTGGCGTCGGCCTCAACGGTGACACTCTGGCCCACACTGGCAACCTGTAGTTGTACATCCACACGTCGGATGGTGTTCTCAACGATCTGGACGCCGGATTCGACAGTATTCGCAAACGCCGGAGCGCTGATTGTGAGTCTGTAGACCCCCGCCTGAATGTCCTGAATGAGGAACACACCGCGGTCATCAGTTTTGGTTTGCTTGGTGACGCCGGTGCCAATGTTGGTGGTTTCCACTTTGGCGTTCGGCACGGATGCGCCGGAACTGTCGCTGACGTTTCCGGTCAGCGAGCCGTACAGGACCTGGGCAGGAGCAGTGAACGGCAAGGCGAATAAGCTGACGAGGAGAGATACGAGAATGAGAGATCGGCTCGACATAGACACCTCTTGCAACCTACGTTGATTCAAGCCAGAATACTGGCATCCGGCATGGGCCGCCGGAGCGGAATTTTAGCGATAGACTATAACGATAACGGAATTATGCTGCATCAGGCCGTGCTTGTCAAGAAGATTGTGCGGAAGGCCGGGCGAAGGAAGCCGCCTACGACGCCAGGGCCTGGGCCACGCGGGTGGCGAGCTCGTCGAAGGTGACAATCTCGTACAGCGAGGGGTCGGACATGATGCGGGCCACCAGGGCGGCGTGCATGGCGTGGCCGGCGCGCTCGGCAATCACGTGGCCCAACAGCGGGCGGCCCAGCAGCGCGAGGTCGCCGATGAGGTCGAGCGCCTTGTGGCGGCAGCACTCGTCGGGCGCGCGCAGGCCCTCGGCATTCAGCACGCCGCCGTTGTCGAAGCCGATGCAGTTGTCGAGCGAGGCCCCGCGGATGAGGCCCATGTTGCGCAGTTGGTCCTCATCGGCTTTCCAGCCGAAGGTCCGGGCGAAAGCGATCTCGGATGCGTAGCGCTGGGGCGTGACTTCGAGTTCGATGGAGTGGCGTCCCACGGGATACGGATAGTCGGTATCGCAGGTGAGGCGAAAACTCTCGGCGGGGAGGATACCGATGCGCTTGCCGCGATCTTCAACCGAAATCGCACGGCGGATGCGAAGGTAGCGGCGCTTGCGGCGGTACTCGCGAATGCCGGCCTCCTCGATGAGCCGCACGAACGGCAGGCCGCTGCCATCCAGGATGGGAACTTCCAGGTTGTCGATTTCCACGTAGACGTTGTCGATCCCCATGGAGTAGAAAACGCTGAGGAGATGCTCGGTGGTGGAGATCAGGACGCCCTGGCGCATCAGGCTGGTGGCGTAGCTGACGCGCGCCACGTGCCGCCAACTGGCGGGAATCTGGAAGTTAGAGAGATCGGTGCGGACGAAGACAATCCCCGTGGATACGGGGGCGGGGAGAATGCGGATCTGGACGGGAGCGCCGCTATGCAGCCCGATACCACTGGCCTCGACCGGGCGCTGCACCGTAGTTTCAAAACGCAGGCTCAAGTTATATCCCAAGAGCAACTCGGCAGCCCAAGTCCAATTATTTGATGTTCAATAACTTAGCTTGGTTACGGTGTGGCTAAAACGCCACAGTTTGCACGAGTGTTGTGGCGGAAATGCGATGGGAGCACGACAACACACCGGCGACAAGATCGCCGGCGCTACCAGGACGCGGTTATGATGGGCCAAGTGGCCCACCAGCGATTATTCCTGATTGACGCGTTCGGGTTTATCTTTCGCGCCTACCACGCCCGCGCCCGCAGCGGCGCTCCTCCCATGCGGACCAGCACGGGGCTTTCCACCGAGGCGGTCTACATTTTCAACAGCATGTTGCGGAAGCTGGCGAGGCAGTATGAACCGCCATACATCGCGGCGGTCTTCGAGAGTGAAGGGCCGACCCTGCGGGAGCAGGAGTTCGCCGCCTACAAGGCCAACCGGAAGGAAACGCCGCCGGATCTACTGGAGCAGATTCCCTGGGTCCGCCGGGTGCTGGCGGCCATGAAGATTCCGGTGCTGGAGTTCCCGGGATTCGAAGCCGATGACGTGATCGGCACGCTGGCGCGGCGCGCGGAAGAGGCCGGTTTCGAGGTGGTGATCGTTTCGAGCGATAAGGACATGATGCAGCTCGTGACCGAGCGGGTCTCGATGCTCAATCCGGCCAAAGACGACGAATGGTACAACCCGGAGAAGGTGAAGGAATTCCTGGGCGTGCGGCCGGAGCAGGTGGCCGATCTGCTGGCGCTGAAGGGCGACGCCGTGGACAACATTCCGGGCGCGCCGGGGATCGGGGACAAGGGCGCGAAGGACCTCATCGAGCGATTCGGGTCGGCGGAAGCGGCGCTCGAGCACGCCGCGGAAGTCGAGCGGAGGGCTTACCGCGAGGGTCTCCAGAACCACGCCGAACAAGTGCGGCAGAGCAAGCGGCTGGCCACCATCGCCACCGATGTGCCGGTCCCCTTCTCGCCGGAATCCGTGAAGGCGCAGCCGGCCGACGCGGCGCTGTTGAAGGCGCTCTACACGGAACTCGAGTTCCACAGCCTCCTGAAGGAACTGGGGCCGGGCGAAGACACGCGGGCGCGGGATTACCGCGTGGTCGAGTCGGCCGGCGAGCTGAAGGCGTGGCTGGAAGCGGCGGCCGGGGCGCCGGTGGCGGTGGCGCCTTCGAAACGGGCCGAGGGCGAGTTTGCGCTGGACACGGTGGGCCTCGCGTGGCGCGTGGGAGAGGCGCGCGCGGTGACGGCGGAGTACCTGCCGCACCTCAAAGGGTGGCTCGAGGACGCGGGCGCGGCGAAGGTGGTGTGCGACGTGAAATCGGCCCTGCTGGCGCTTGGCCGGCTGGGCATCGACGCGCGCGGATTCCAGCACGATGTGATGCTCTACGCCTTTCTGCTGGATGCCGACCCCTCGGGATGCGGGTTGGACGAGCAGGCGCGGCGGCGCCTCGATGTGCAACTGGGCCCCGCGCCCGAACAACATGCCGACATCGCGCTGGAACTCTGGAAACAACTGGCGCCGGCGGTGGAGGCGCGCGGCATGGGGAAGCTCTACGCCGAAATCGAGCTGCCGCTGGCGCGTGTGCTGGCGCGGATGGAGCGGACCGGCGTGCGCATCGACACCCATGAACTGCGGCGGCTGTCGGAGCTGATGGAAGGCCAGATCGCGCGGCTGACGGCCCAGATCCATGGGATGGCCGGACGGACGTTCAATATCAGCTCGCCGCAGCAGCTTGGCGAGGTGCTGTTCGACGAGCTGAATCTGCCCGCGCCGGTGAAGTACGGCAAGGGGAAGACCCGCTCGACCGCGGCGGACGTGCTCGAGGAACTGGCGGCGGACCACGAAATCGTGCGCCAGGTGCTCGAGTATCGCCAGCTCACCAAGCTCAAGGGCACGTACGTGGATGCGCTCCCGGCGCTGCTCGATCCGCGCACGGGACGGCTGCACACCAGCTTCAACCAGACGGGCGCGGCCACCGGACGGCTGTCCTCTTCCAATCCCAACTTGCAGAACATCCCCATACGCACCGAGCTGGGGCGCGAGATCCGCGCGGCCTTCGTGCCCAAGGAAGGGTGGAAGCTGCTGGTGGCGGATTACTCGCAGATCGAGCTGCGGCTGCTAGCGCACATGTCGGAGGATGCGCTGCTGATGGAGGCATTCCGCGACGGAGAGGACATCCACACGCGCACCGCGTCCGAGGTGCTGGGCGTGCCCCCGCTGATGGTGACGCCGGAGGCGCGGCGCGACGCCAAGGCCGTGAACTTCGGGATCGTGTACGGCATCAGCGCGTTCGGACTGGCGGCCCAGTTGGGGATCTCGCGCGGCGAGGCGGAGAAGTACATCAAGAACTACTTCGCGCGCTACGCCGGGGTGCGGCGATTCATCGATGCGACCATCGAGGAAGTCCGGCGAACGGGGGTGACGCGCACGCTCTTCGGACGCGAGCGGCCCATCCCCGAGATCAACAGCCGCAACCCCAACGCGCGCGGATTCGCCGAGCGGACGGCGGTGAACTCGCCGCTGCAAGGCACCGCGGCGGATCTGATCAAACTGGCCATGGTGCGCATCGACGCCGCGCTCGATGCCGGCGGATACCGGAGCGCGATGCTCGTGCAGGTTCACGACGAACTGGTGTTCGAGTGCCCGCCCGAGGAGGTTGAGGCGGTCTCGAAACTGGTGAAGCGCGAGATGGAAGGGGCCTGCCAACTGAATGTGCCGCTGGTGGTGGATGTGGGGATAGGAAGCAACTGGCGGGACGCGAAGTAGCCCCGTGGTATCCTCTATCCAAGGCAAGGGCAGATGGGTTTCCCCAAGGGCGGCTGGCTATTGCTCGGCGGAGTGGTCTTTCTGGGGGTTCTATTTGCCCAGCGGCCGTTCCGGGAATACCCCGGCGTCGAGTACAGCAACTTCCCGATTCCCAAGGACTGGCAGGAGAAAACCGAGTGGGCCTACGCCCGCCTGATGTATCCGTCCATGTTTGGCGTCCACGGGCGCGGACGCGGCGGCTTCGGCCGGTTTGGTGGCCGCTTCGCCGCTTGGGATTGGACGCAGGGGCGCTCCAGTTGGACCACCGATTATCCGCGGTCGGACCGCCATTTCTCGGAGGCGTTGCGGCGCTTGACGCGCATACATGCGCGGTCGGCGGAGCAGCCGGTCAACCTGGACGAAGGCGACCAATACGATTGGCCCTGGCTCTACGCGGTCGAGGTGGGCCACTGGGACCTGACCGACGCGCAGGCCAAGGCGATTCGGGAGTATCTGCTGCGCGGCGGCTTCTTCATGTGCGACGATTTCCACGGGACGGAAGAGTGGGAGGTCTTTACGCGGAGCATGCAGCGGGTGTTTCCCGACCGGGCAATCGTCGAGATCGATAGCAAGGACCCCATCTTTCACACCATCTACAATCTGGACGACCGGTTCCAGGTGCCCGGTGAGCAGTACGTTCGCTCACACCGGACCTATGAGTACGACGGCTTCGTGCCCCACTGGCGCGGGATCTATGACGACAAAGGCCGCCTCATGGTGGCCATCTGCTTCGACATGGACCTGGGCGATTCCTGGGAGCACGCGGACAATCCGCAATATCCGGAGAAGTTCTCAGGCATGGGAATCCGCATCGGCGTCAACTACGTGATGTATTCCATGACGCATTGATCGATGTGGGGCAGATTGTCAATCTGCGGCCGATTGGCAATCGGCCTCGTCGGGCGTAGCTGCAGCGCCCTCAGCCGCGCAGATAGGCGTCGTCGCCGCGGATCCAATCTTCGCGGGCCGGTGAAAACACGTCGACCACCACGCTGTCTTCCAGCGCCTCGACGCCGTGAGGCACGTGCGGCGGAATGGCGATGGACTGGCCGGCGCGCACGATCTGCCCCCCGCCTTCGAACAGGAATTTCATCGCGCCCTTTTCCACCGTGGCTATTTGTTCGTGCACGTGGCTGTGCGCGGCAACCACCGCACCCTTCCGGATCTCCAGCCGCGCGATGGTCATGTTCGCGCCGTGGATGACTTTCCGGGCCACGCGCGGGTTCAACTGTTCCGGTTCCAGCTTGTTCCAGTCGTAGAGTTGCATCGAACGCATTCTAGCATCCGTGGCGTGAAGCCGATAACGGGCGGTCGGTTGACCGGTTCCGGTTCCCGATAGTGCGCTAAACCTTGGTCGAAGATCTGCCGATAGAGGTTGTGGTGGGCGGTCGACACGGTCTATGATGCCATTAGTGCAGGGCAAGCTCTGGCAGATCGATGAACCCCAGAAAGCCACGGCGGTCTACGCCCCGCTTCCCTCCGTCTGGGACGGGGATGATGCTGAACTGCTGGAACGGTTGCTCACGTTTTACCCACGCAAAAGGCCCAAACGAATCCTGGATGCGACGGTAAACGGGGGCCGCTTTTGGAAGGGAACGCGCCGTAAAATCATTGGACTCGATGTAGCCAGCATTCACCGTCCTACTATCGTCGGAGACAACACCAGAATGCCTTTCGCCGATGGGCGCTTCGATGTTGTCGTCTACGATCCGCCGCACATCCCGAATCAAGGCAAGGACAACCTGAAGGACTTCAACACTCGATTCGGTCTCACCCTGAAGTCTTCCAAGGAAGACGGGTACACGTTCGCACATACGTACCCGCCCTTCGTCCAGGAAGCCCACCGAGTGTTAAAGCCCGAAGGCGTCTTGCTCTGCAAGATCGCGGACTACGTTCACGATCATCAGTACCAGTGGGCACATATTGATTTCATCCAGGCGGCACGGGCAGCGGGGTTCATGCCCTGCGACTGCATCGTGAAAACCCGAAAGGGGCCGATAATCGATCCCAAGTGGAAAATCGCCCACCACAGCCGCCGGCAGCACTGCTATTGGTTGATCTTCCGGAAGTCTGAGAAGTGCGAGTGACTGTCAATCCGTGACGAGCCAATCCCAAGCCAGCAGTAGGGCGCAACTCGCCACCGGCAGGCTTCTGATTTGGCACTTTCCATCCGATCCGTCAAAATGAACATGAAAGACCGGGATATTCTCACGGTACACGTCGGCACCCAAGCTTTGTCGGCCCTTGCGTTTCCCCACGGTCCTTAAATCCGCGGTCCGAATCAACTCCAGTATCCCGATGGGGATTTCCAAAAGCTGGTAGCGGATCATGGGTCGCTCCCAAACCGCACGGAGCATCAGGATAATGTCATATCGACCAAGGTGCTCCAACACCCGCTGAATCAGAACGTCCGAGTTCCAGGGCTCCCGTTCGGTCGTGCACAGCTTCGTGATGCTGATGCGGCCCGAATCTGTTCCGCCTCCAGTCTCGGTTTTCAGGGAGATCCGTTTGTCCTCTATAAGCAGATCATGGGTAGGCTGATTGCGGCCTGTCGGCTGGATCAGAGTGAAGGGTTTCTTGATGGTCTTGAAGGCCCTCTCCACCAGGGCCTCGAAGTAGATCCCCTGGGGCGGGACGCGCGGGTAGATGGAATGGTGCACGTTGACCAGTGCGCGAATCGCGGTAAGAAAGTCGGCTTGGAAAATGCCGCTTGGGTCTGGCAAGCCATGAATTCTATCACATTAGGCCTGGCAGGGACGAACCGGAACCGGGTCTCACCCCCCGGTTTTAGTATTGTATGATGAAGACTGCCTATGAAGGGTATTGTGCTCGCCGGGGGCACGGGAAGCAGGCTCTTCCCGCTGACCAAGATCACCAACAAACATCTGTTGCCTATTTACGACCGGCCCATGATTTACTACCCCATCCAGACGCTGGTGGATGCGGGGATCCGCGACATCCTGATCGTGACCGGCGGCCGGAATTCGGGCGACTTCCTGCGGCTTCTGGCGAACGGGAAACAGTTCGGGCTGGAACATATCAATTACACCTACCAGGAGGGCGAGGGCGGCATCGCCGACGCTCTGGCGCTGGCGAAACATTTCGCCGACGGCCAGAAGACCTGCGTGATCCTGGGCGATAACATCATCGAGGGCAGCATCCGGAAGGCGGTCGAGCAGTTTACGGCCCAGGCGGAGGGCGCGCATATTCTGCTCAAGGAAGTGCAGGACGCGGAGCGGTTCGGAGTGGCCGAAGTGGCTGGTGGAAAGATCGTGGGCATCGAGGAGAAACCCCAGCACCCCAAATCGAATTACGCGGTGACAGGCATTTATATGTACGATCCCAGCGTGTTCGAGAAGATCCGGACGCTGGTGCCCTCGAACCGCGGCGAGCTCGAGATCACGGATGTGAACAACGCTTACATTGGCGAAGGCACCATGAGCTTTTCGTTCCTGGATGGATGGTGGACGGACGCGGGCACCTTCGATTCGCTGTTGCGGGCGGCCAACCTGGTGGCGCAAATGGCGGCGAGGAAGCAGGTTTCCGGGGAACTGGCGGCGGCAGTGGAAGGCGCGGGCCGAATCCGATGACGGGCGAAAGGGCTGCCGAGGCGGCGGGACGCCGGCTGGCTTCCGCCGGCGGTCTGGAACTGGCGGTTCCGGAGTGCGTCAAGGGCATCGGCGCGGTGATTGGCGAGGTCGATTCTCCCCACCTGATCGCCGGCGTTCGCGTGGAGCCGTATTCGATCTATCCGGACGACCGCGGATACTTTCTCGAGGTGCACCGCTTCGGCCGCGGGCTGGCGGCGGAGTTTCCGGCCGCCACCACGCAGATTTCGGCGGCGGTGAACTACCTCGGAACGGTGAAAGCCTTCCATTACCACCTGCACCAGACGGATTGTTGGATCCCCGTGAAAGGCATGCTGCAGGTAGCGCTGGTGGACCTGCGGCTGGGATCGCCCACCTTCGGCCTGCGCAACACCATGTACCTGGGGACGCTGCGCCCCTGGCAGGTGCTGATTCCGCCGGGGATCGGACACGGGTACAAGGTGATTGGGAGCGAGGAAGCGGTGCTGGTGTACCTGACGGACCGGTTCTACAATCCGCGGGACGAAGGGCGCATACCTTACAACGATGCGTCGATCGACTACGATTGGGAGACGCAGAGAAAGTAGCGCACCGCGGCTCGAATTTCGGCGCGGAGCCCTCTATGAAGATTCTGGTTACGGGTGGGGCGGGGTTCATTGGGTCGGCATTTGTCCGCATGCTGATTGGCGAGACCGATTGGCGCGTCGTCAATCTGGACAAGCTGACCTATGCGGGCAATCTCGAGAATCTGGCGGCGGTGGATGGAAACGAGCGCTACAGGTTCGTACAGGGCGACATCTGCGACGAGCGGGCCGTGGATTCCACTCTGAGCGACGAGAAGCCCGACGCCATCGCGCACTTCGCGGCTGAATCGCATGTCGACCGCAGCATTCTCTCGCCGGAGCCGGTGATCCGGACCAACCTTCACGGCACATTCACGCTGCTCGAAGCGGCCAGAAGGCACGGCACGGCGCGCTTCGTGCACGTCTCGACGGACGAAGTGTACGGAAGCGTGGCGGCGCCACTCGAAGCCAGCGAGGAGTTTCCGCTGAACCCCAGCAGCCCGTATTCGGCTTCCAAGGCCGGCTCCGATCTGCTGGCGCGGGCGTATTTCGTCACCTACCGGCTGCCGGTGGTGGTCACCAGGGCTTCGAACAATTATGGGCCGTACCAGTTTCCGGAGAAACTGATTCCGCTCATGATCGCCAATGCCATGGAGAATCGCGCGCTGCCCGTCTATGGGGATGGCATGCAGGTGCGGGACTGGCTGTATGTCGAGGATCATTGCCGCGGCATCCTGGCGGCGCTCGCAAAGGGGCGCGACGGCGAGATCTATAACATCGGCGGGAACCGGTCATTGCCGAACCTGGAGGTGGTGCGGAAAGTGCTGCGCCTCGCCGGGAAGCCGGAGAGCCTCATCGGTTACGTGACTGACCGGCCGGGGCACGACCGGCGGTACGCGCTCTCGAGCGAGAAGCTGATGCGCGAAACGGGGTGGCGGCCCGCCATGGATTTCGAGACGGGACTGAAACGAACCATCGAGTGGTACGCCGCCAATTCGCCGTGGGTGGCGCGGGTGCGGAGCGGCGAGTATCGGGCGTATTACGAAAAGAACTATGGCGGCCGGACAGTGGGGCGCTGAAAAGGCCGAGTGGGGCGGGCAATCCTGCCCGCGAGCCGGCCTACCGGCCGGCTGGACCCGCTGGAAAGCGGGTCCGCAGGCTGGAAAGCCTGCCCCACGGTCTGAGACGATACATGCGCGTGGCGATTGAAGCCGCATCGCTGGGCCTTTCGAGCGGCGGATTGGCCCGTTATACCGCCGAACTCAGCCTGGCGCTGGCGCGGTGCTTTCCGGATGACGAGTTCTTTCTGCTCTCCGATCAGCCGTTCCCGATGCCGCCGGGCAGCCCTTCGAACCTCAAGCGTGGAGGCGGTCCGCGTAATGCCATGGAGCGGCGCTGGTGGCTGTGGGGCATGGCGCGCGAAATGAGCCGGCTGGGCGCCGACCTGGTCCACGGCCCGGATTTCGCGGTGCCCTATATTCCCCGCCGGCCCAGCGTGCTCACGCTGCACGATCTCTCCCCGTGGATGAAAGCGGGTTGGCGTCCCGCGGCCAAGCGGATAAAGCGGCGCACCCCCCTATTGTTGGATTTGGGCATCGCCACCATGATTGTGACGCCGGGCGAGGCGGTGCGGAAGCAGGCCATCGAGCGGTTCCGGTTGCGCCCGGAGCGGATCGTGGCGGTGCCGGAAGCAGCGGCATCGTGGTTTCGTCCGGTGCCGACGGCGCCCGCGACGCCGTATTTCCTCTTCGTGGGCACGCTCGAGCCGCGCAAAAACCTTCCGGCGCTGGTGGAGGCCTGGCGCGAAGTGCGGCGGCATCACCCCGTCGAACTGGTGCTGGCCGGGCGGCGGCGCGCGGATTGTCCCGCTCTGGCGGAAGAACCGGGGCTGCGCATGATGGGCGAGGTTCCGGATGCGACCCTGCCCCAGCTTTACTCGGGCGCACTGGCGTTTGTGTACCCATCGCTCTACGAAGGCTTTGGCCTGCCGGTGCTGGAGGCCATGCAGTGCGGCGCCTGCGTGATTGCCTCGCGCGCGGTGGCGGAAGCGGCGGGCGACGCGGCGGTCTACGCCGACACGCCCACAGAGCTGGCGCGAGCCATGAACGAAGCGGCTACGCGGCCGGAGTGGAGGGCGGAGCTTGGCGCGCGCTCGCTCGACCGCGCGCGGGAGTTTTCCTGGGAGCGGACGGCGCGCATGACTCACCAGGTCTACGAGGAGGCCAGGAGGCGTTTTGGCGACTGAAGCGCGGGCATCGGCGCTGGTTCTGGCCGCTGAAACGCCCTACCCTCTGGCGGGCGGCGGAGCGCTGCGGACGGCGTCGTTGCTGCACTATCTGGCGCTCCGGTATGACGTGGACTTGGTGGTCTTCCGCCAGCCTGGCGCTCCCGATCCCGGGCGGCAGTTGCCGGCGGGGCTGGTGCGCCGGGTGTCGGTGGTGGATCTGCCGCCGCATGGCCGAAGCTTCGCGGCCCGCGCCCTGCGGAACGCGCTACGCGTGGCGCGCGGAGTGCCGCCGCTGGTGGACCGGTTCGCGGGCTTCGGGCGTGAGATCGAACGGGCGCTCGAAGGCCGGCGGTACGACATCGGCATTGTCGAGCACTTCTGGTGCGCGCCGTACGGGGAGCAGGTGGCACAGATTTGCGGCCGGACGGTGCTGGATCTGCATAACATCGAGTCGGTGCTCGACCAGCGATGCTCGGAGGTGGAAAGCGGCCCGACCGCGTGGGCCCACCGGGTATTTAGCCGGGCTTCCCTGAAACTGGAACGAACCTGGCTGCCGCGTTTTTCCGAGGTCCTGGCGGCGTCCCAGAGCGATGCGGAACGGGCGCGCGCCATTGCGCCGGGGGCGCGCGTGACGGTGTACCCAAACGCCCTCCCACTGACGCCATTGCCCGCCAGAGCCAACGAGGATGCCATCGTGTTCTCGGGCAACATGGAGTACCATCCCAACATTTCGGCGGTCCGTTTCTTTCGCAGGGAGGTCTGGCCGCTTCTGCGGGAACGCTGGCCGGGGTTGGTATGGCGGCTGATCGGAAAAAACCCGGAGGCGGTGAGGAGGTTCACTTCCGGCGACGCGCGCATCCAGGCACAGGGGCAGGTGGACAATGCCATCCGGGAGTTGGCGCGCGCCAAGGTGGCGGTGGTCCCGGTGCTGGCGGGCAGCGGCACGCGGCTGAAAATCCTCGAGGCTTGGGCCGCCGGGCTGCCCGTGGTGTCCACTACTTTGGGGGCGGAGGGCCTGGGGGCGCGCGACGGCGAAAGCCTGCTGCTGGCGGACAGCGGACCGGCATTTGCGGAGGCGGTCTCGCGGCTATTGGCGTGCAAGGATCTTCGGGAGAGGGTGGGTACGGCGGGCAGGCTGTTGCTGGAAAGGGAGTTTACTTGGGAAACGGCGTGGAAGAAACTGGATTTTTGACACAGCAAGTTGGGGAGATCATGTAGGATAGGAAGCCGAGGAATGGCCGAGCGGTTGAAGGCGGGGGCTCGAATCCCTCTCTCTCTGCCAGGTTCACCAATCTGACCATGGTACAATGACCATGGTATGCAAAGACAGATTGCCGCGGGCGAGTTCAAGGCGAAATGCCTTCACCTGCTCGATGAAGTCCGCCAAAGCCGCAAAGAAATCGTGATCACCAAGCGTGGCCGGGCGGTGGCGCGGCTCCTGCCGGCGGATGAGGAGCTTTCCCCAATTTTCGGCCGGATGCGGGGATCCGCTGAAATCTTGGGCGATATCGTTGCGCCCGTCGGCGAAAAGTGGAGCGTGGATGAGTAGCCCAGGGCCGGCGCCTCTGCTTCTGGACACGCACTACTGGATATGGATGCAGTTGGGTGAGGCCAGCCACTTCACGGAGCGGATGCTCAAGGCCATCCGTCAGGCCGCGGCCAGTGGCAGCCTCCTGGTTTCGGCGATCTCCGTCTGGGAACTTGGAATGCTCGAAGCCAAGGGGCGGATTCGCCTGAAACCCTCGTGTGAGGAATGGGTGAAAGAAGCCCTCGCTGCACCCGGGCTAGCGCTCGCGCCGATAACGCCGGAAATTGCGCTGGAGAGTAGTCGATTGCCCGGACTATTCCACGGCGACCCCGCGGACCGGATCATCGTGGCGACGGCGAGAAGGACGGGAGCCCAGTTGATGACCCGCGATAGAGAGCTTATCCAATACGGCCGCAAGGGCCACCTCGCGATCTTCTGAGTCGGTCCCACCCCGCCGGGCTACCCGCGGTATCCACCACTTTGGGGGCGGAGGGCCTGGGCGCGCGCGATGGCGAAAGCCTGCTGCTGCCGGACGGCGGACCGGCATTTGCGGAGGCGGTCTCGCGGCTATTGGCGTGCAAGGATCTTCGGGAGAGGGTGGGTACGGCGGGCAGGTTGTTGCTGGAAAAGGAGTTTACCTGGGAAACGGCGTGGAAAAAGTTGGACTTTTGACACAGCCGGCCCAGTCACTCATGTCTGAGCGCCTCCAGGGGATCGACTCTCGTCGCCCGCCGCGCCGGGATATAGCAGGCCAGCAGGATCGCCAGCGCCAGCACGCCCGAGCCGCAGGCGAATGCCACGCCATCGGTCGGCCGCACCCCGAACAGTAGCGTCTCCAGCTCACGCGTCACTACCCATGCGCCCGCGAGGCCCAGCGCCACACCCGCCGCGGTCAGTCCCAGGCCCTGCCCGAGGATCATCGCCAGCACGTCTCCGCGCTTTGCGCCCAACGCCATCCGGATGCCGATCTCGTGCGTCCGCCGAGCTACGGAGTAATTCACGGTGCCGTAAACCCCCACCGCGGAGACCACCATTGCCAGCACCGCGAACCCGGCCACCAGCATCATGTAGAACCGCGGAACCACCACGGACTCCGCCAGCATGTTCTCCACCGTCTCGACCTTGCCGAAAATCATTCGCTTGTTCCACGCGCGGATCTCTTTCCGCACCGCGCCCGCCAGGCTCAACGGCGGCGTCGCGGTCCGCACCAGCACCTCCACGCCGTTACCCCAGCTCGCCTGGCCGTTTGGAAAGTAGACCGCCGGCATCGGGTCGCCGGCCACGCCGAACCCTTTCACATTTCCCGCCACCCCGATCACCGTAAACCAAACGGGGTCGCCCCACCGCACGCGCCTGCCGATAGGGTCCTGGTCCGGGAAATCGCGCCGCGCCAGTGCCTCGTTGATCACCGCCACCTTCGGTGCTTTCGCTCCATCGGCTGCCGTGAAGAAACGGCCCCGCCGTATGGTCATGCCGGCGGCGCGGAAGAAATCGGCAGTCGCCACCATGAGCCCTGTAATGCGTAGATTGCTCGGGTCTTGCGGCCCGCCTTCGATCTCGAGGCATCCGCCGCACGATGTGCCAGCGGAATCTTGAGGAAACGCCGTTGCCGCGCCGGCCGCCCGCACCCCCGGCAGGGCGCGCAGCCGCTCCAGCAAATCGTCGATGTGCCGGTTCGCGTAATAAGGCAAATCGACCGCTAGTACGCCTTCCGGCCGGAAACCGAGTGGCACGCTGACCCGCATCACGAAGCTGCGCAGCAACAGCCCGGCGCCGACGAGCAGCATTACGGTCAGCGCAATTTGTGCCGCCGCCAGCAGACTGCGTGCGCGGTTCTTTCCGAACTCTCCGGCGCCCGCCGAGCCAGGCCCTTCTTTCAGCCAGTTACCCAGATCGGGCCGCGAACCGCGCAGCGCCGGGGCCAGGCCGAACAATAGCCCCGTCGCAATCGCCGCAGCTACGGCATACAGCAACACACCCCCGTCGAGCGCCACTTCGTGAATACGCGGCAGGTGGATCGGATCCAGCGCCACAAACGCGCGCACCAGCCAGTACGCCGCCGCCACGCCGAGCGCGCCGCCGGCCAGCGCCAGCAGCACGCTTTCGGTGAGCAGGCAGCGTGCGATGCGCCACCGGCCTGCGCCGAGCGCCAGGCGCAGCGCGAGCTCGCGGCGGCGGCCGGTGACGCGCACCAGCAGCAGGTTCGCCACGTTGGCGCACGCGATCAGCAGCACACAGCCCACCGCCCCCAGCAATACCAGCAGGGCCCGCCTCGCCTCGCCCACGGTTTGCTCCAACAGCGGCACCACATTCGCGTCGATTCCTTCGTTCTCTTTCGGGCGCGCCTGTCTCAGCCGCGCCGCGATCGTCTGCATCTCGCTCTGCGCCTGCGCCACCGTGACGCCGGCCTTCAACCTTCCGATCACCCGCAGTTCGTGCTGCCCAAGCCGGGATTCGTCGGGCACGGAGGGAAACCACAACTCCGATTCGCTCGGGAAGGTGAAACCCCGTGGCATGATCCCTACAACCGTGAAGATTTCGCGGTCGAACCGCACGGTCTTGCCCACCAGCTTCCGGTCACCCCCCAGACGCTGCCACAAGCCGTAGGAGAGCACGGTCACCGGCGGCGCACTGGTGCGCTCTTCCTCGGGCACAAAAGTCCGGCCCAGGAGCGGTTGAACCGCGAGCGCCGGGAAAAAACCGCCGCTCACATGGGACCCCAGGATCCACACCGGTTCGTCGCCCACATTCCACCGGACGGCACCCCCGTCGAACACCGCCAGGTGCTCGAACGAGCGGCTCTGGTTCTTCCAATCGCGGAAGTTCTGGTAGGACACGACCACGCGGTCGTCGCCGCGCCTCTCCCATTTCTCCCAAACCATCATCAGCCGGTCCGGATCGCGGAACGGCAGCGGCCGCAAGAGAACGCCATGCACGACGCTGAACACCGCCGTGCTTGCGCCAATGCCCAACGCCAGCGTGAGCACCGCAACTGCCGCGAATCCAGGGTTCTTGCGCAGCACCCGGACCGCGTACTTCAGGTCGGCGGCCCATGCCTCGACGCCCGCCCAGCCCCATGCCTGCCGGCTGTCTTCCTGCAACAGCGCCACGTTCCCGAACTTCCTGCGGGCTGCCGCCGCGCCGGACTCCGCCGCCTTCATGTCCAGATGGAACCGCATCTCCTCTTCAAGATCGCGGTCGAACTGCCGCCGCCGGAACGCGAACAGCAGCCTGCGCCACAACTCACCGAGCCAGTCCATATCGCGCACACACGATCACGCGGGCTGAATCACGCGCGTAATTGCCCGCATCACCTTCTCGAATTCCCAGAGTTCCACGTCCAACTGCTTCTTGCCCGCGGGCGTCAGCCGGTAGTAGCGTGCCCGCCGATGGTTGTCCGACTGACCCCACTCGGCGGCCACCCAGCCCTTGATCAGCATTCGCTGCAACGCCGGATAGAGCGAGCCCTCTTCGACCTGGAGGACGGCTTCGGAGGTTTGCTGGATGTGCTGAGCAATCCCGTAGCCGTGCATTGGCCCGAGCCGAGCCAAGGTCTTGAGGATGAGCATGTAAAGGGTCCCAGGCGGGATCTCAGTCCGTGATGTAGCTTCATTCCGTCCCATAGTGTAACTACTGGTAGTTTGCGCCCGAACGCCGATTGTGTCAAGTGATTTCAGCTACATTTTTCAAGAACTACCCACAGCCGACGGTCATTGCGGTCGGGTATACTGGTACGGTCAATGCGTTTTGCCGTTGATGCTCACGCCATCGGCCTCCATCTCACGGGGAACGAGGTCTACGTTCGGAGTCTCCTGAACGCGTTTGCGGCACAAGACCGGGAGTGTGAGTTCATCGCGTATATCTCGTCGGACAAAGCCTACGAGTTCGTACCTTCCAACATCCGTACGCGGCGAATCGCGGCCAATCCCTTCCTGCGCCTGGGATTCCAGTTGGCGATGAAGGTCAGGGAGGACCGGCCGGACCTGCTGCACGTGCAATACACCGCTCCGGTGGGCTGCTCCGTGCCGGTGGTGGTGAGCGTTCACGATGTGAGCTTTCTGGAACACCCGGAGTATTTCACTCGCGACCGCGCCTGGCAGTTGCAGCGGACGGTGGGGCGCACGGTGCGGCGGGCCGCCAGGATTCTGACCGGCAGCGAGTTCTCGCGCAAGTCGATTCTCAAGGTGTACGGCGATCTGGACGAAGACCAGGTGGTGGTGGTGCCCGACGCGGCGGCTTCGGAGTTCCGGCCGATTTCGCGGGAAGTGGCCTCCGCCAACGTGCGCGGACGGTTTGCGATTCCCACGCCGTTTATTCTTTCGGTCGGCGACCTGCAACCGCGCAAGAACCATATCGGGCTGATCCGGGCCTTTGCGCGGCTGGCGCGCGCCTACCCGCAACTCAAGCACCACCTGGTGCTGGCCGGAAAGGAGACGTGGTTTGCGGACCGCGTTCACCAAGCGGCCAAGGAATCGGGCGTGGCGGAGCGCATCCATTTCTTCGGGTTCGTCTCGGACCCGGACTTGCTGCAACTCTATAACGCGTGCGACCTGTTCGTCTTTCCGTCGTTTTACGAAGGCTTCGGACTGCCCGTGCTGGAAGCCATGGCCTGCGGACGCGCGGTGGTGTGTTCCTGCACTTCGTCGCTGCCGGAGGTGGCCGACGGCGCGGCCATTCTGTGCGACCCATACACGGTGGACGAGTTCGCGCGCGGGATTGCCGATCTGCTGCTGGATTCCGAGCTGCGGGCGCGAATGGAGCGGCTGGGATCGCAGCGGGCGGCGCACTTCAGTTGGCAGAAGACGGCGCACAGGACGCTTGAAGTCTTCCACGAGGTGGCCGAGCGGTCCAGGGCCGCGGAGGAGCGCGTGGGATCTCCGGCCATAGTTCACCGATGAGAATGTGCGAAAGAACCGGTTGGCAGGCGTTGTGGGGCGGGCAATCTTGCCCGCAGCCGCCTTCAGGCGGCTTTTTCGCGCCGTGCGTGAGTCCTCGGAGCCGCAGTCGCCGGCTGGAAAGCCGGCTGCAGCCAGGATTGGCTGCCCCACTGGTGGCCGCGTTGGCGTTGGCGCTGGCGCCGGCGGCCGCCGCCCAGACGGGCTTCCCGTTTCAGGACGAATCTCTGCATTACAACGTCAACTGGCCGAGCGGCCTGAGCCTGGGTGAAGCCACGTTCACGGCCCACCACCAGGGAGGCGCGTGGGAGCTGGCAATGACGCTGGACGCGGGCGTCCCCGGGTTTGCGGTTGCGGACAAGATCCGGTCGTCGGTGACGGACGGCCTCTGCTCGCTCGAGCTGGAGCGAGACATCAGCCACGGCGCCAGGAAGACGCGCGAGAAGACCGCGTTCGACCAGAAGAAGGGCGAGGCCACCCGCACCACGGTGTTTCCGGCCGGCGGCGGCACGAGCACGTTCCGCACGCCTTCGTGCGCCCGCGACGCGATGGCCTTCCTGTACTTCGCGCGGCGCGAGCTGGGGCAGGGCCGGGTGCCGCCGGCGCAGCAGGTGTTCTTCGGGTCGGCCTACTCGGTGCGCATGGATTACACCGGCGCGCAGACCATCGCGGTGAGCGACAAACCTTCGGTAACGGACCACCTGGTGGTCAACGTGAAGGGGCCGAAATCCGATTTCAGTTTCGAGATGTTCTTCGCGCGCGACGCGGCGCGCACGCCGCTCCTCATCCGGGTCCCCTTTAGCGTGGGGACTTTCTCGTTGGAGCTGGTGCGCTGAAATGCGCGTGGCTTTCTTTTCCCCGCTGCCGCCGGCGCGCAGCGGGATCGCGGATTATTCCCAGGCCCTCGTCCAATCCCTCAAGCCACTGGTGGAGCTGGAGGTTTTTTCGGAAGCCAGCCGGGCATTCGATCCGGCGCAGTTCGACATCGCGCTGTACCACCTGGGAAACAACGTCTATCACGACTTCGTCTACGAGACGGCGCTGCGGCATCCCGGCGTGGTGGCGATGCATGAATCCAACCTGCACCACCTGATGGCGGAGCTTACCATCAAGCGCGGCGATTGGGACGCCTACATACGCGAGTGCGAATACCACGGCGGCCCGAAGGCGGGCGCGTATGCCGCGCGCGTGCGCAAGCTGGAAGTGGGTCCGGATTACGAAGGCGTGGCGATGACGCGCCGCGTCTTGGAAAGCGCCCGCGGCCTGGTGGTGCACAGCCGCTACATGCGGGAGGAGATGCGCGCGGCCGGATTCACGGGGCCGGTGGCGGTGATCCCGCACGGCGCGTGGATCCCCGAGGCGGACCGCAATCGATACCGGCACGGACTGGGTCTGGATGAGATCACCCCCCTGGTGGGGGTTTTCGGTTTCTTGAAGCCCTACAAGCGGATTGCGGAATCCCTGCGCGCGTTCCGGCGGCTGGTGCGGCTGGCGCCCAATGCCAGGATGATCCTGGTGGGGGAGCCGCATCCCGAGTTCCCCCTGGAACCGATGATCGGCTCGATGGGCCTTTCCGCGAACGTGCGGGTGCTGGGTTTTGTGCCCATTGAGGAGTTCGTCGGCTATCTGGGGGCGTGCGACATCGTGCTCAACCTCCGCTATCCGACGGTGGGAGAGAGTTCGGGCACGCTGCTGCGGTCGCTGGGACTGGGCAAGGCGGTGCTGGTTTCGGAGGTCGGCTCGTTTCAGGAATTCCCCGACGATGTGTGTCTCAAGGTGCCGGTGGGGCCGGGCGAGGAGGACCTGATCTTCGAGTACCTGAACCTGCTGGTGTCGCGGCCCGACGTGGCCCAGGCGTTGGGAGCCCGGGCGAAGGACTACGTAGCGCGCGAGTGCAACTGGGCGGCGGTGGCTCGGCGCTACGCCGCCTTTCTGGAGGCGGTGGTGGAAGGCCGGGAGTATCGCGAGGAAGCCGCTAACCCGCTGGAGGACGCGCCGCCGCCGGCGTTCGGACCCGACTTGCCCGATTACCTGCGAGGATGGGAGGCCAGCAAGCCGGGCCGCGGGTACCTGGAAACGCACCAGACCCGCCTCGTCAAAACCCTCGATATCACGCCCCCCGGCAGCCCTTCGGACCGCATCCTCGAAATGGGGGCATACCTGCAAATCACGCCGGCGCTGCACAGCAAGCTGGGCTATGGCGAAGTGCGCGGGTGCTACTACGGCGAGCCGGGCCGCGTGGATCACCGCGTGGCGACATCCGCCGAGGGCGAGCCGTTCGAGTGCGACGTCGATCATTTCGACGCCGAGAAGCACCGCTTTCCGTATCCCGACGGGCATTTTTCGACGGTGCTGTGCTGCGAGCTGATTGAGCACCTGTTCGAAGACCCGATGCACCTGATGTCGGAAGTCAACCGCATTCTGAAGCCCGGCGGCCACCTGGTGCTGACCACGCCGAACGTGGCGGGGCTGCGGGGCATCGCGGCGATTCTTCAGGGATATCATCCGGGCTTTTTCCAGGCTTACGTCCGGCCGCCGGACTCGGGCGAGGTGGAAGCGCGGCACAATCGCGAATACACGCCGCGCGAGATTCGCATGTTGCTGGAGAATTCGGGGTTTGAAGTGGCGCTGCTGGAAACCGGCGAATTCCTGGATATGCCGCGTCCGGAGTACGGCTGGGTGGTGCACCTGCTGGAACGCTACCGGCTGGAAACGGACCTGCGCGGAGACGGAATCTACGCGGTGGGGCGAAAGACGGGACCGTTGAAGGAACGGTACCCCGGGTGGCTCTACGTATGAGCGCCGCCTACCTCTCGCCGGAAGTCAAGCTGGATGCAGGCAAGCGAACCGCGCACGCCCAGTTCGAGATTCAAAACGACTCGCCGGCGGCCTGGCGCGCGGCCGAGGGGTTCGGCATCGGCTATCACCTCTTCGACGCGGAAACCGGCACGCTCATCGTGGACGGCGCGCGAGTGCATCCCGAGGGCGACGTAAAGCCTGGTGAAAGGATGGCCGTCAGGCTGGATTTCCAACTGCCGGCCGAGGACGGCCGCTACCAGGTGGTGCTTTCGCCCATGCGCGAAGGCGTGTGCTGGTATTACGACCAAGGCTGGCCATTGCTCCTGGTGGAGTGCTCCGCCAAGGATGGCGTCGTCAAACTGGGACGCGTGCGCGTGACCACCAGCGCCACGCTGCGGCGCGAACGGGAGTTGCGCGCCGTGGGCCGGGCCTTTACCTACCCCGTGCTGACCATCTGGCGAAACCGCGGGCTGATTCGCGTCATGGTGCGGCGGGACATTCTGGGGCGCTACCGCGGCTCGTTCGGCGGCGCATTCTGGACGCTGATCAATCCGCTCCTGCTCATGCTCACGTACTTCTTCGTCTTCGGGGTGGTGCTGCAGTCGCGCTTCGGCCAGGACCAGAGCCGCTCGGGGTTCGCGCTGTATTTCCTGGCGGGCATGCTGCCATGGCTGGCATTCAGCGAGGCGGCCGGCCGGTCGCCGGGGGTGATGCTGGAGCACCGCAATTTTGTCAAGAAGCTGGTGTTCGCGGTGGAAACGCTGCCCGTGAACCTGGTGGCCGCGGGCCTGGTGAGCGAGCTGTTCGCGGTGGTGCTGTTCTGCGGGTTCCTGCTGGCGGTTCGCGGGGGAGTGCCGCCGTCGGTGGTGTGGCTGCCGGCATTGTTGATTCCCCAAGTGTTGTTCACCGCGGGCGTGAGCTGGTTTCTGGCGGCCTTGGGAGTCTTCGTGCGCGACCTGGGCCAGGTGATGGGATTCGTGCTGACCATCTGGTTTTTCGTGACGCCGATCTGCTATCCTGAAACCTCTTTGCCGCCGGCCGCCACGGTATTGCTCTCCAAGAACCCGATTTATGTTCTGGTGCGCGGCTACCGCGCGATTCTACTGGAGAACCACGCGCCGGCGTTCGGCGCGCTCTGGAAACTGTGGTTGCTGGCGGTGGTGGTGTTCGTGCTCGGCCACGCGTGGTTCTACAAGCTGCGGAAGTCGTTCGCGGACATAATCTGAGGCTTTTGTGGGGCGGGCAATCCTGCCCGCAGCCGGCCTTCCGGCCGGCTGGACCCGCTGGAAAGCGGGTCCGCAGGCTGAAAAGCCTGCCCCACAATTGGTTTGAGGCGGGAACTTGCTTTCTAAAATCGTAGCGGCGCTGATTACCTTCGGGCCGTGGGGCGTCTTCCTGCTCGGGTTCATCGATTCACTGGGCATTCCGCTCCCGGCGACCATGGACGCGCTGCTGATTCTGGTGGCGGTGAAGGCTCCGCACCGGGCCTATTTCACCGCGCTCATGGCGGTGCTGGGCACGGCCGGCGGAAGCATCACCCTGTTCCTGGCCGTTCGCCACGGCCGCCGGCTATTCCTCAAGGGCGAGCCGCCGCCAGGCAGACGGCAGCGCTTCGAGCGGTGGTTCGATCGCTACGGCATGTTGACCGTATTCATCCCGGCCGTGACGCCGGTGCTGCCGCTGCCGCTCAAAGTGTTCGTGGTTTCGGCGGCCGCGCTGAAGACGCCGTTTAGCAAGTTCCTGGCGGTGATCCTGCTGGCGCGGGTGATCCGCTATTTCGGCGAAGCCTACCTGGGCATCGAGCTCGGGGCGGATGCGCAAACCTTCCTGGCGCGCCACGTGTGGGTGATTTTGGGGATCGCGCTGGCGCTGGCCGGGGCGGCGTACGTGCTGATCGGGATGATCGACCGGCGGCGGGAAACGGCGGTGTGAGCGCGGAGGCCTGATCCTGGAAGTGCGCCGTCAGAGGCGCTTGATTACCAGCTTCGGAATCAGACCAAAGTGCCGTGCGTTGGCCGTCGCCACGGCGAAGCCGAGTTCGAGAGCGGTTGACCCGATCAGCAAATCCGCCAGCGCGATGCGCGTCCCTGCCGCCTGCATCTGGCCGTCGATTTGTCCGGCACGGAGGGCGACGCGTATGGTCACGGGATGAACCGGCATTCCAGCCAGCATATCATCGAGAAACTTCTGCCGCCCAGCACGACGTTGCGGTGTGTTCGCGCGAATAATGCCGTGCGCCAGTTCCAGCACGGTCACCACCGAAACAGCGATCTCGGGATCGTTGGTCTGGAGGCCGATCATTTCCAACATCCCGTAAGCAGTTTGGCCCAGCCGCTCCGCGGCGATGACCACGGAAGAATCGAGGATCAATCCCACGCTGGCGGTTCCAGAGACTCACGATGGTTTTCGATGGCGGCCTGTACGTCGCGCGCGAAGCCGGCGTCCATGGTCGCTGTGGAGTCCTTCGGCATGAGCGCCAACACTTCTGAGATCTTGCGGCGGGGCGGAGCAGCGGGACGCAGAACAGCCACGGGCCGGTGATCGTGCTCCACCACGACCTTGGCGCCCTGCCGCACTTTCGCCAGCACGGCCGCGATGTCCTTGACCAACTCGGCTTCGGTCATGTGCAACTCAGCCATATCCTCGATCATACTATAGCCGCGCGCCCCTACTGCCCCGACACCGCAATCTGCACCAGGTTGCCCGCGGCGTCCGTGCTGATCCGTATGATCGACCGGCGGCGGGAAACGGCGGTGTGATCCCGCCCCTACCTTCTTGACATTTGGCACACCGGTTATTTTGGTCATAAGGACCATGGGAGGTGTGCAGATGGGCGTACGTCATGTGGAACGCGAAGAACTCCGGCGCCTGGAGTCGAAGACCC
>Ga0187865_1000975_pt1 | contig 36082 bp, 38 predicted proteins | sample June2016WEW_11_1_2_FD_132989 | JGI IMG/M metagenome (GOLD analysis project Ga0187865, IMG submission 132989) | Peatland microbial communities from SPRUCE experiment site at the Marcell Experimental Forest, Minnesota, USA - June2016WEW_11_100 | ecosystem: Environmental > Terrestrial > Soil >...
CGGAGGGAAAGCGGACGGCGCTGCCGAACTCGAAGATCCTCATCCACCAGGTGTCCGGCGGCTTCCAGGGCCAGGGCACCGACATCGAGATCCAGGCGCGCGAGACGATCAACCTCAAGCGGAGCCTGGAGGAGATCATCGCCCACCACACGAATCAGCCCGTCGAGAAGGTCTCGAAGGACATGGAGCGCGACTACTACCTGACGGCCGACGAGGCCCACCAGTACGGGATCGTCGACAACGTGATCGCTCACCGGTAGACGAAAAGGCCGATCCGAGGTACAAGGAGACAGGTGGCTAGGGCTAGCGACGGCAACGAGCAGCTGCTTTGCAGCTTCTGCGGGAAGAGCCAGCGACAGGTCAAGAAGCTGATCGCCGGCCCCGGCGTCTACATCTGCGACGAGTGCATCGATCTCTGCAACGAGATCATCGACGAGGAGCTGACGACTCCGACCCCGCTCGACCTCGACAACCTGCCGCGCCCCCGTGACATCTACGCGGTGCTGAACGACTACGTCGTCTCCCAGGAAGAGGCGAAGCGCACGCTCTCGGTCGCCGTCTACAACCACTACAAGCGCGTCCAGATGGGGGCGGGCGAGGACGACGTCGAGCTCCAGAAGTCGAACATCCTCCTGCTCGGCCCGACCGGCTGCGGCAAGACGCTGCTGGCGCAGACGCTCGCGCGCATCCTGAACGTTCCGTTCGCGATCGCCGACGCCACGGCGCTCACCGAGGCGGGCTACGTCGGCGAGGACGTCGAGAACATCCTCCTGAAGCTCATCCAGGCCGCCGACTTCGACATCAAGAAGGCGGAGACCGGAATCATCTACATCGACGAGGTCGACAAGATCGCGCGCAAGGCGGACAACCCGTCGATCACGCGCGACGTCTCGGGCGAGGGCGTCCAGCAGGCGCTGCTGAAGATCCTCGAGGGGACGGTGGCGTCGGTGCCGCCGCAGGGTGGCCGCAAGCACCCGCACCAGGAGTTTCTCTCGATCGACACGACGAACATCCTCTTCATCTGCGGCGGCGCGTTCGCGGGCCTCGACAAGATCATCGCGCGCCGCATCGGCCAGAACGCCGTCGGCTTCGGCGCCGAAGTGCGCTCGAAGCACTCGGTCGAGTCGTCGGAGCTGCTCGTGCAGGTGATGCCGGAGGACCTGCTCAACTTCGGGCTGATCCCGGAGTTCATCGGCCGCCTCCCGGTCATCTCCGCCGTGCACCAGTTGCGCCGCGAGGATCTCGTGCAGATCCTGACCGAGCCGAAGAACGCGCTCGTGAAGCAGTACCAGCGCTTCTTCGGCTACGACGGGATCGAGCTCGTCTTCACCGAGGACGCGCTCTGGGAGATCTCCGACAAGGCGCTCGAGCGCGAGACCGGCGCACGCGGCCTGCGCTCGATCATCGAGGGTGCGCTGCTCGACGTGATGTTCGAGCTGCCGTCGCGGCGTGACGTGACCAAGTGCGTGATCACGAAGGAGTGCATCGCGCAGGGCATCCGGCCGACGCTCGTGGCGAGCGGCGGCACGTACGTCGACGACGAGCCCGACGAGGCCGTCGAGCAGAGCGCGTAGGCGCTCCGGCGTGACCGAGCTGACGCCGGGCACAGAGTTCGGCCCCTCCTCCTGGGTCGAGGTTTCCCAGGAGCGGATCGACGCCTTCGCCGACGCAACGGGCGACCACCAGTGGATCCACGTCGACCGTGAGCGGGCGGCCGCGGGGCCGTTCGGGACGACGATCGGGCACGGTTACCTCACGCTCTCGCTGCTACCGGCGATGTCCTACGAGGTCGTGCCGCGACAGGAGGGCGGGATGGGGATCAACTACGGCCTGAACCGTGTCCGCTTCCCCGCACCGGTCCCTTCGGGCTCGCGCGTGCGAGGGACGTTCCGTGTCGACTCGGTCGACGAGTTCGACGGCGGCTTCCAGGCGACGATGACCGCCACGATCGAGCGCGAGGGCGGCGAGAAGCCGGTCTGCGTGGCCGAGGTCGTCTTCCGCTACTACCGCTAGCCCGGCCCACTGGGGTGTTTGCAAACCGTGTAACCCGGTTTACCGACCGTCCTCAGCTACAGTTAGGATCCGAGATAAGGGAATACGAGCGAGGAGTCGGCATGGAACCCAAGATTCGGATCCAAGGTGAGGCAGACCGGCTGGCGTCCTGCTGGCGCGACGACGTGCGCTGGGACGGGATCGAGCGGACGTACACCGCCGAGCAGGTCGTCCGGCTGCGGGGCTCGGTCGTCCCGGAGCAGACGCTGGCCCGCCTGGGGGCCGAGCGGCTGTGGGAGCTGCTCCAGCAGGAGCAGCCGGTGCGTGCGCTCGGCGCGCTCACGGGCGGTCAGGCGGTGCAGATGGTGAAGGCGGGGCTCGAGGCGATCTACCTCTCCGGCTGGCAGGTGGCGGCGGACGGCAACCTCGCCGGCCACACGTACCCGGACCAGAGCCTCTACCCGGCGAACAGCGCGCCGGCGCTCGTGAAGCGGATCAACAGCGCCCTCCTTCGCGCCGACCAGATCGACTGGTCGGAGGGGCACAACGGCACCCACTGGCTCGCGCCCATCCTCGCCGACGCCGAAGCCGGCTTCGGCGGCCCGCTCAACGCTTACGAGCTGATGCGCTCGATGATCGAGGCCGGCGCAGCCGGCGTGCACTACGAGGACCAGCTCGCCTCGGAGAAGAAATGCGGGCATCTGGGAGGCAAGGTGCTCGTGCCGACGGCGCAGTTCGTGCGCACGCTCAACGCGGCACGGCTCGCGGCCGATGTGCTCGACGTCCCCACGGTGCTCGTCGCGCGCACGGACGCGCTCTCGGCGGCCCTGCTGACGAGCGACATCGACGAGTACGACCGCGACTTCGTCACCGGCGAGCGCACCGCAGAGGGCTTCTTCCGGGTCAAGGGCGGGATCGACGCGGCGATCGCGCGCTCGCTCGCCTACGCGCCGTACGCCGACCTGCTCTGGTTCGAGACGTCGACGCCCGACCTGGGCGAGGCGCGCGAGTTCGCGCGCGCGATCCACGAGAAGTTCCCCGGCAAGCTGCTCGCGTACAACTGCTCGCCGTCGTTCAACTGGCGCCATCATCTCGACGACGAGCAGATCGCCGGCTTCCAGGAGCAGCTCGCCGGCTGGGGCTACCGCTTCCAGTTCATCACACTCGCCGGCTTCCACTCGCTCAATGCCGGCATGTTCGAGCTCGCCCGCGGCTACAAGCGGGATGCGATGGCCGCCTACGTGCGGCTTCAGCAGCACGAGTTCGAGCTGGAGGAGTTCGGCTACACGGCGACGCGGCATCAGCGCGAGGTCGGTGCCGGCTACTTCGATCTTGTGACCCAGGCCGTTGCGCCGGACAGCTCGACGCTCGCGCTCAAGGGCTCGACCGAGGAGGCGCAGTTCGAGCACCAGGGCGCGCCGGCGTGAGCACCCCCGGCGGCGGCGTGGAGGTGACGGCGCCCGCCGACGCCGAGGTCCTCACCCCGGAGGGGCTCGAGTTCGTCGCGCGGCTCCATCGGGAGCTGAATCCGGCGCGGCTCGAGCTGCTCGAGCGGCGTCACGTGCGGCAGCTGGAGCTGGACGGCGGCGCGCTCCCGGGCTTCCTGCCGGAGACGCGGCACGTGCGGGAGGGCGACTGGCAGGTCGCGCGGGCGCCCGCCGACCTGCTCGACCGCCGCTGCGAGATCACCGGCCCCGTCGAGCGCAAGATGATGATCAACGCGCTCAACTCGGGCGCGCGCGTCTTCATGGCGGACTTCGAGGACGCGAACTCGCCGACGTGGTCGAACGTCGTCGAGGGCCAGCGCAACGTGTCGGACGCGGTGCGGCGCACGATCGCGCTCGACACGCCGGAGAAGTCCTACCGGCTGAACCGCGAGGTCGCGACGCTGATGATCCGGCCGCGCGGCTGGCACCTGCCGGAGCGCCATGTGCTGGTCGACGGCGAGCCCGTGTCGGCGTCGCTGTTCGACTTCGGGCTGACGTTCTTCCGCAACGCCCGCGAGCTGCTCGAGCGCGGCAGCGGCCCCTACTTCTACCTGCCGAAGCTCGAGTCGCACGGCGAGGCCCGCCTGTGGGCGTCCGCGTTCGCGCTTGCGGAGGAGGAGCTCGGCGTGCCGCGGGGCTCGATCCGCTGCACTGTGCTGATCGAGACGCTCCTCGCTGCATTCGAGATGGAGGAGATCCTCTGGGAGCTGCGCGACTACGGCTGCACGCTGAACGCGGGGCGGTGGGACTACATCTTCAGCGTGATCAAGAAGTTCCGGTCACGCGACTGGGTGCTGCCGGACCGGATACAGGTGACGATGCGCGTTCCGTTCATGCGCGCCTACACGGAGCTGCTCGTGCGCTCGTGCCATCGCCACGGCGCGCACGCGATCGGCGGCATGGCGGCGTTCATTCCGTCCCGCAAGGACCCCGAGGTGAACGCCGTGGCGCTCGCGAAGGTGCGCGAGGACAAGGAGCGCGAGTCCGGCGACGGCTTCGACGGCACCTGGGTCGCGCACCCGGATCTGGTGCCGGTGGCGACCGAGGTCTTCGACGCGGTGCTCGGCGCGCAGCCGAACCAGGTCGCGCGGCTGCGCGAGGACGTCGTTCCCGACGAGAAGGCGCTGCTTTCGATCCCGGACACGCCGGGTGAGATCACCGACGCGGGGCTGCACACGAACGTCTCGGTCGGGGTCCGCTACCTCGACTCCTGGCTGCACGGCGTGGGCGCGGCAGCGATCGACAACCTGATGGAGGACGCGGCGACGGCGGAGATCTCCCGCTCGCAGGTCTGGCAGTGGGTCCGGGCCGGCCGCTTCGACCGGGAGCGGGTGCGGCAGGAGGTTGCGGCGGTCGAGGCCGGCGGGGAGGCGAAGGAGCTGTTCAGCGAGCTCGCGCTGGCGCCCGAGCTGGTCGAGTTCCTCACGCTTCCCGCGTACACTCACCTGGCGTGAGCCTCGACACCACCAAGGCCGACGACATCGCGCTCGTGATCGAGGAGGCGATCGTCTCCGGGGAGCTCGCTCCGGGGACCGTCCTCCGGCAGGAGCAGCTCTCCGAGCAGTTCAACGTCTCCCGCACGCCGGTGCGCGAGGCGCTGCGGCGCCTGGCCGCGCTCGGGCTAGTCTCCTTCGTCCCCAACCGGGGCGTGCGCGTGCGGACGATCGCGCGCGACGAGCTGCACGAGGCGTTCATGGTGCGCGCGGAGCTCGAAGGGCTCGCGACGGAGGTTGCGGCGGCGAAGATCACGCCGGAGGAGCTGGCCGAGCTCGACGCATGCGAGCAGCGCTTCTCCAAGATCTCACAGGACCTGCGCTCGCGCGAGCCGGGCGACGAGCGGCGCTCGATCATGGGCGACTGGGTGCGCGCGAATCACGCCTTCCACGACGTGATCTACCGCGCCGCCGACCTGCCGCTCGTCGAGCAGCTCGCGAAGAGCGCGCGGCGCACGTTCTCGGGGCCGGCGGTGTGGGCGCCGGGCGACCACTCGCTCGACGGGCTGTACGTGAAGAACGTGGAGCAGCACCGCGCGATCAAGCAGGCGCTCGTGGCCGGCAGCGCAGCAGGCGCACGCGCCCTCGCCCGTGAGCACGTGCTCTCGTCGTTCCATCTGCTGGAGACGATCCTCGAGCAGGTCGGCGCGCAGCCGCGCGACTGGCGCGTGGCTAGGGGCAGCGGATCGTCCCGCTCGCGCTCAGCCCCGAGCCGCTGACCGTGACGTCTCCGCACGGGGCGAGCAGCCGCGCGTGCGCGACGCCCTCGCCGGCGTAATTCCCCGACAGGTCCTCGTGTGCGAGCGCCGGGCCGCGGTAGGCCAGGGCGCCCGTCGCATCGCGCACGACGGCGCGCAGGCGGAGCGGCGGCACGTGGCAGCGGCTGCCGACGAAGTGGAGCGTCAGCGTCCGGCCCGGTCCGAGCGCGAGGTGGAGGTCGGCCGCCGGGCAGCGGGGCAGGAACGCTGTTGTCGAGGGGACGAGCCGCACCTGTGCGGGCACGGGCGCGGGCTGCGGCGCCCCCGCCTCTGCGGTCGTGGCGGGAGCGGGCGCGGCCTTGTGCGTGCCGTGCTTGAGCGCGTCGAGCGAGATCGCGATCAGCAGCGCCGCTGCGGCGAGGACGAGCAGCCGGTCGAGCCTTTTTGGCATACTCGATACATAGTCGCTGCTTGACCTCACCGGTTTCGCCCCCGCGACCCTGGCTAGGATCGGCCCCTGATGGAGCCGCTCTACAGACCCCAGGGCGTCGAGGAACGCTGGCAGCGCACGTGGGAGGAGGAAGGCCACTTCCACGCCGACCCGCACTCGGAGCGGCCGAGCTACGTGATCGCGGTGCCGCCGCCGAACGTGACCGGCGTCCTGCACATGGGCCACGCGCTCAACGCCTCGATTCAGGACGTGCTCATCCGCTGGCACCGGATGCGCGGCTTCAACGCGCTCTGGCAGCCGGGCTACGACCACGCCGGGATCGCGACGCAGGCCGTCGTCGAGAAGAAGCTCCGTGCGGAGGGGACGTCCCGCGTGGAGATCGGCCGCGAGGCGTTCCTCGAGCAGGTGTGGGCGTGGCTGCGCGAGTACGGCGGCGTGATCATGGGCCAGTTCCGCCGCCTCGGCTGCTCGCTCGACTACGAGCGCGAGCGCTTCACGATGGACGAGGCGTACGTCCGCGCCGTGATGCGGTTCTTCGTGCACCTCTACGAGCGCGGCTGGATCTATCGCGACAACCGGATCATCAACTGGTGCGCCGACTGCCGTACCTCGATCTCCGACCTCGAGGTGGAGTACCAGGACGTCGACGACGCGCTGACCTATGCGCGCTATCCGCTCGTGGACGGGTCCGGCTTGGTGACGATCGCGACCGTGCGGCCGGCGACGATCCTCGCGGACGTCGCGGTGGCGGTGCACCCGGAGGACGAGCGCTACGCGTCGTTGATCGGCAAGGAGGTGGTCGTGCCGGTCGTCGGCCGCCACGTGCCCGTGATCGCCGACGAGCGCGTGGAGCGCGATTTCGGCACCGGCGCGCTGAAGATCACACCCGGGCACGATCCGATCGACTTCGAGATCGGCCGCGACCACGGTCTCCCCGAGCTGACCGTGATCGACCTCGACGGACGCATGACCGGCGACGTTCCGGCGGAGCTCCTCGGGCTTACCGAGGACGAGGCGGCTGTGCGCGTGGTGGAGTGGCTGCGCGAGCACGAGCAGCTCGAGAAGCGGGAGAGCTACCGGCACGCGGTCGGCCACTGCGAGCGCTCGGGCACGCGCATCCAGCCGCTCATCTCGCTCCAGTGGTGGTGCGCGATGGATGAGCTCGCCCGTCCGGCGATCGACGCGCTCGAGTCGGGCCGCGTGACGTTCCATCCGGCGGTGCACGGCCGAGTCGCGCTGGACTGGCTCAAGGCGATCCGGCCGTGGAACGTCTCGCGCCAGCTCTGGTGGGGGCACCAGCTGCCGATCTGGTACTGCCCCGACGGCCACGTGACGTGCGCCGAGACGGAGCCGGACGCGTGTGCCGAGTGTGGATCGCAGGAGCTCGAGCGCGACCCCGACGTGCTCGACACATGGTTCTCCTCGGCGCTCTGGCCGTTCGCGACGCTCGGCTGGCCGGACAACACGCTCGAGCTGCGCGCGTTCTATCCGGGCGACGTGAACGTGACGGGCCGCGGGATCATCTTCCTTTGGGAGAACCGGATGATCATGGCCGGTCTCGAGCTGATGAACGACATTCCGTTCAGCGACGTGATCATCAACTCGAACGTGCTCGACCCGGTCGGGCGGCCGATGTCGAAGAGCCTCGGCAACGGTGTCGATCCGCTCGACATGATCGCCGCGCACGGCGCAGATGCGACCCGTTACGGGCTGTTGAAGATGTCCTCCACGCAGGACACCAAGTTCTCGGAGGGCCCCATCGCGGAGGGGCGCAAGCTCGCGAACAAGCTCTGGAACGCGAGCCGCCTCCTGCTTCTGTCGGGCGGAGGCGAGGTGGCGCCCCGCCCCTCGTCGGTCGAGGAGCGCTGGATCCTCGCGCGGATCGACGCGACGCGCGCCGAGGTGGAGACGGACCTCGCGGCGTACGACTTCGCACACGCGGTCGACCGGCTCTACCACCTCACGTTCGACGACTTCTGCGACTGGTACCTCGAGTCGATCAAGCCGCGGCTCGGCGACACGGACGTGAAGGCGACCGCGTTCGCCGCGCTGGAGCGGCTGCTCGCGCTGCTGCATCCGGTGCTTCCGCACGTGACCGAGGAGATCTGGTCGAACCTACCGGCGCGCGAGACGCGGCTCGTCGTCGCGCCCTGGCCGGAGGCGACGCCGGACTACGCCGGCGATCTGACGGCGCTCGACAGCGCGCAAACGGCTGCGCGCATCTACCGCCGAAGCGGGGTGCGTATCAACGTGGGGGGCGACTCGCTGAGAATCTTCGAGGCGGTGGTGCGTCCGTCTGCGGACGGCCAGGGCGACGTCGGCGCCGAGCGCGAGCGCGTCAAGAAGGAGATCGAGCGCGCCGAGCGGATGCTGTCGAACGAGAAGTTCGTGGCGAACGCGTCGCCCGAGGTCGTCGACGCGGAACGCCTGAAGCTCGCCGAGTACAAGGCCGAGCTTGAAGCCCTCGGCGACTGACTGGGTCGCCTCGCTCAGCCCGTGGCCGGCGGAGGGCTTCGGGCTCGAGCGGATGCGCGGGGTGCTCAGCGCGCTCGGCGACCCACAGCTCCGCTTCCCGGCCGTCCACGTCGTCGGCACCAACGGCAAGTCGACGACGGCGCGGATGACCGAGGAGCTCCTCGCGGACGCCGGTCTCGCGGTCGGCACCTATCTCTCGCCGCACGTGCGCGGCTGGAGCGAGCGGATCCGCGTCCGCGGCGCCGAGGTCGACTTCGAGCACGCAGCCGCCGGAATCAGACCGCAGGCCGAGGCCGCCGGAGCCACGCAGTTCGAGGCTCTGACGGCGGCGGCCCTGCTTGCGTTCGCGGACGCCGGCGTCGACGCCGCCGTCGTCGAGGCGGGCCTCGGCGGCCGCCACGACGCGACGAACGTCCTGCGGACGAGGGTCGTCGTCCTCACGAGCGTCGCACTCGACCACATGGACGTCCTCGGAGACACGCGGGAGGCGATCGCCGCCGAGAAGCTCGCCGTCGTGCAGCCGGGCTGCGCGGTCGTCCTTTCGGAGCCCGAGTGGCGCGAGCTCGCCGAGGAGAACGGCGCCGGCGACGTCGTCCTCACCGCCCGCAGCAACCTCGCGCTCGCGGCCGCGGCCGCCGAGGCGTTCCTCGGCAGGCCGGTCGATCTGCACGTCGCCGAGGACGTGACGCTGCCCGGCCGGCTCGAGCGGCGCGGCGAGCGCCCGCTGGAGATCTGGGACGGTGCCCACAACCTCGCCGGCGTCGGCTATCTGCTGCCCCGCCTGCCGACGCGCGAGTACGTGCTCGTCTGCTCGATCCTGCAGGACAAGCGGCCCGAGCTGATGCTCCGGGCGCTCTCCGTCCTCGGCGGCACCCTTGTCGCCACGCAGTCGGCGAACGCGCGGGCGGTGCCCGCAGGGGAACTCGCCGTCCGCGCCGAACCCTACTTCCGACATGTCGAGTCCGACACCGATCCGGCTGAGGCTCGTCGGCGCGCGCTCGCCCTGGCGGGGCCGGCGGGCGCGGTTCTCGTCACGGGCTCCCTCTATCTTCTTGCCGAGCTCAATGCCCAGAGTTACAACCCATGGCGTGGTTGAGAAGCTGAGCATCTTCGCCGTCGCGGGGCTCGTCCTCGTGGTGATCGTCGGCGGGGCGTTTGCCGCCGGCTACCTGATCGGACGCGTCCTCCTGTGACCGCGTCCGCGATCGCAAGCTTCTTCAATTCCGGCACCTGGCTCGTGATCCGGAACCTGCTGATCTTCTTCGCGGTCGTCTTCTGGATCGCGTTCGCGTACTGGGTGTACAAGGACGCGCGGCGCCGCGTCGAGGATCCGTGGCTGGTCGGCATGGCGACGCTGCTCGGGCTCGTGCCGCCGTACGTGGGGCCGTTCATCTACATGCTGTTCCGGCCGCCGGAATATCTCGAGGACGTGCGCGAGCGCGAGCTCGAGATCCGGGCGATGGAGGACAGGCTCTCGAAGCGGGACCTCTACTGTCCGGTCTGCCGCTCAGAGGTCGACGCGAGCTTCCTCGTCTGCCCGATCTGCACGACGAAGCTCAAGCAGGCGTGCGCGAACTGCAAGGCGCCGCTCGAGGCGTTGTGGCAGGTCTGCCCGTTCTGCGAGACGTCGATCGAGCCGACCGTGGTGACGACGCCGTTGCTCCAGGCGCAGCGCAAGCTGCACTCCGAATAGCAAGGGCGACTACACTGCCGCCCCGTGGCCGTGGAGCGGACGCTCATCCTGATCAAGCCCGACGCCGTCCGGCGCCGCCTTGCCGCCGAGATCCTCGGCCGGATCGAGCGGCGCGGCTTCACGATCCGCGCGGGCAAGCTGCTGACGGTGAGCCGCGAGCTCGGCGAGCGCCATTACGCGGAGCACAGGGAGAAGCCGTTCTTCGCGGAGCTGGTGGAGTTCATCACGTCGGGGCCGACGTGGGCGCTCGTGGTCGAAGGCGAGGGCGCGATCGCGGTGATGCGGAAGACGATCGGCGCGACCAATCCTGCGAACGCCGAGCCGGGGACGATCCGGGGGGATCTTGCGATGTCGATGCCGGACAACCTCGTGCACGGCTCCGACTCGCCGGAGTCGGCCGAGCGCGAGGTCGCGCTCTGGTTCTCCGCCGATGAGCTGGCCTGAGCCGGACTCGGTCACGCGCAACGTCCAGAGCTGGACGGAGGCGAACGCCGAGTACACCGACGGGCGTGCGGCACAGGCGTGGGCGCGCGACGGCGTCACCTGGGGGCTGTGGGGCATCCCGGAGGCGCAGGTCGGTGCGCTCGGCGACGTCGCGGGCCTGGACGTGGTCGAGCTCGGCTGCGGCACGGCGTACTTCGCGGCGAGGCTCGCCAAGCTCGGCGCGCGCCCGGTCGGCGTCGACCCCACGCCCGCGCAGCTCGCGACGGCACGCCGGCTGCAGGCGGAGACGGGGATCGTGTTCCCGTTGATCGAGGCGCCGGGCGAGCGGGTCCCGCTCCCGGACGCGTCGTTCGACCTCGCCGTCTCGGAGTACGGCGCCTCGATCTGGGCGGACCCGTACCTTTGGGTGCCGGAAGCGGCGCGGCTTCTGCGTCCCGGCGGCCGGCTGGTCTTCCTGCGCAACTCGACGCTCGTGATTCTCTGCTCCCCCGGCACGGGCCCGGTCGAGGAGCGTCTGCACCGGCCGCAGTTCGGCATGTACCGGTTCGAGTGGCCAGACGAGGTGGGCGTCGAGTTCCATCTCGCCCACGGCGACTGGATCCGGTTGCTGCGCAGCAACGGCTTCACGATCGAGGACCTGATCGAGCTTCAAGCTCCCGCCGACGCGGCGCAGCATGTCTTCTACGACTTCGTCACGCCCGAGTGGGCCCGGCAGTGGCCGGCGGAGGAGGTCTGGGTCGCGCGCAAGGCGAACGCGTGAGCGCGCCCGCGCTGCTGCTCGCGTCGACCTCTCCGCAGCGGCGGGCGATCCTCGAGCAGCTCGGGATCCCGTTCGAGGTCGCGCCGCCGCACTACGAGGAGCACGATCCGCCCGAGGCGGACGCGGTGGAGCTCGTGTGCGACCACGCACGTGGGAAGGCGCGCTCGGTCGCCGGCGAGGCGGGCGGCCGGCCGGTGCTCGGCGTGGACACGACGGTCGTGCTCGGCGGGCGGATCTTCGGGAAGCCGGCCGACGCGAAGGAGGCCGAGCAGATGCTCGCGGTGCTGTCGGGCCGGACGCACGCGGTCGTGTCGGGCCTGTGCCTGCGCACGTCCGACTGGGAGGCGGTCGGGGCCGCTGCGACGCTCGTCACCTTCCGCGCGCTCACGCCGCGGGACGTCGCCGTGTACGTCGAAGCCGGCGAGTGGAAGGGCCGCGCGGGCGGCTATGCGATCCAGGGCCGCGGCGCCGCGCTCGTCGAGCGCGTCGAAGGCGACTACCTGAACGTCGTCGGCCTCCCGGCGGCGTTGCTCGTGCGCCTGCTGACCGAGCGCCTCCCCGGCACCTACGGCTTCGGCTGAGCGCTTTGAACGTCTCGACTACGCCCACCCAAGGGCCGGAGGCTACGGCGGGCGAAGCCGCCGTAGCCGGAGGCCGACCCCACGCGGGCGGGGATGGCGTAGCCACCACCGCCCGCGCCACGACAACCGATCGCTCACGCCAGGGCAAGAGGGCGGCGGCTCCGCCGCCGTCCGCTCTGCGAAGCACAACCCAACCCGCGAGAAGCGCGTAGCGCTTCTCGCGGCCTCCGCTCTGCGAAGCACAACCCAAAACCCCGGCCGGCGCCGCGAAGCGGCGCCGGCCGCCTAAATCGGGGTGCCCAGATTCGAACTGGGGACCTCTCCGACCCGAACGGAGCGCGCTACCAGGCTGCGCCACACCCCGGGTTGCGGCCCATAGGGTAGCGTGAGACCGCTATGCCCGACCGGATCCGCGTCGCCTGCGTGCAGATGACGAGCCGGCAGGACAAGGCCGCGAATCTCGAGCGCGCGGAGGCGCTCGTCGCGCGCGCCGCGTCGACCGGCGCCGATCTCGTCGTGCTGCCCGAGAAGTGGAATCTGATCGGCTCTGCCGACGACTACCGCGCCGGCGCCGAGCTGCTCGAGGGCGGCCCTTCGATCGAGGCCATGTCGCGCTGGGCGCGGACGCTCGGCGTCACGCTCGTCGGCGGCTCGATCACCGAACGCCGCGAGGGCCGCGAGAAGCTCTCGAACACGAGTTGCGTCTTCGACCCGGAGGGCGGGCTCGCCGCCGTCTACCGCAAGATCCATCTCTTCGACGTCGAGGTCGGCGGACACGTCTACCGCGAGTCCAAGGCTGAGGAACCGGGGACGGAGCCCGTCGTGGCGCGCGTCGAGGACTGGCGGGTCGGGCTCACCGTCTGTTACGACGTCCGCTTCCCGGAGCTGTACCGCATCCTCGCGCTCGAGGGCGCGGAGCTCACGACCGTGCCTGCGCACTTCACCACGCCCACGGGGAAGGACCACTGGCACGTCCTGCTGCGGGCGCGCGCGATCGAGAACCAGTACTACGTCGCCGCGGCCGGGCAGGTCGGCGAAACGCTCCCGGGCAAGCCGGCGTACGGCCGCTCGCTGATCGTCGACCCGTGGGGCATCGTGCTCGCCCAGGCGCCGGACGAGGAGACCGTGATCGCCGCAGAGCTCGACCGCGGGCGGCTGCGCGAGATCCGCGCGAAGCTGCCGTCGCTTGCGAACCGGCAGGCCGACGCATATCGGTGGCCGACGCAGGTCTGACGCTCGACGAGTGGCTGCCGCGCGTGCCGCTCCGCGCCGTCCTCTTCGACGTCGACTTCACGCTCGCCCGCCCCGGCCCCGAGCTCGGCCCCGACGGCTACGTCCGCGCCGGCGAGCGACACGGCCTCATGCTCGACCCGTCCGGCTACGAGGACGCGCGCGAGGCGGCGCTCGTCCATCTGAGGCACCACCCGGACTTCGAGCACGACGACGAGATCTGGTTTGCGTTCAGCGAGGCGATCGTGCTCGGCATGGGCGGTACGGAGCCCGCGTCGCACGCCTGCGCCGTCGAGATCACGCGCAGCTGGGAGCGGCACGAGAACTTCGAGCTCTACGAGGACGTCGCCCCGGTGTTCGAGGAGCTCCGGCGCGCGGGTCTGAAGCTCGGCCTCGTCTCCAACTCCGCGCGTGACATCCACGAGTTCGCGCGCCACCATGCGCTCGAGGTGGACGCCGGCATCAGCTCCTTCCACCACGGGAAGACGAAGCCACACGCGTCGATCTTCCGTGCAGTCCTGGACCTGCTGGAGGTCGAGCCCGGAGAGGCGGCGATGGTCGGAGACGTGATCGAGGACGACATCGAGGGGGCGCTTGCGCTCGGCATGCGGGCGGTGCTGCTCGACCGCCTCGGCCGGCATCCGGCGTTCGAGCCGCGCATCGCCGATCTATTCGCGCTCCCAGAAGCGCTCGGTCTGCCTAGACTGTGACTCATGGCAGCCTGGCTTGCCTGGGCGATCGCGGCGGTGCTGCTCGCTGTGGGCGAAGTCTTCACGCCCGGTCTCTTCTTCCTCGGCCCGGTCGCCATCGCGGCCGTGACCGCAGCGCTGGCGGCGGTCATCGGCGCGGCGGTCTGGCTGCAGCTGGTCGTCTTCGTCGGCGCCTCGTTTGCGTCGCTCGCACTCCTGCGCCCGATCGCGCGGGCGCACCTGCGGATGCCGGTCGCGATCCGGACCGGCGCTGCTGCGCTCGAAGGTGCGCATGCCATCGTGCTCCAGCGTGTCGACGCCCAGGGCGGGCGCGTCCGGATCGGCGGCGAGGAGTGGACAGCGCGCGCCTACATGCCCGATGAGGTGCTGGAGCCGGGAGCGCAGGTCGAGGTCGTGAAGATCGAGGGCGCGACGGCGCTCGTGTGCCAGTAAAACCAAAGGAGCTCCCATGGTGGGTCTGATCGTCGTAGTCATCGTCGCCGTCCTCGTCCTCGCCGTGCTTGCGCGCACGGTGCGCATCGTTCCTCAGGCGCGCGCCGGTATCGTCGAGCGGCTCGGCCGCTATCACCGCACGCTGAGCCCCGGGCTGGCGCTTGTCGTGCCGTTCGTCGACCGGCTGCGACCGCTGCTCGACCTGCGCGAGCAGGTCGTGTCGTTCCCACCGCAGCCGGTGATCACCGAGGACAACCTCGTCGTCAACATCGACACCGTCATCTACTTCCAGGTCAACGACCCGAAGTCGGCAACGTACGAGATCGCCAACTACATCCAGGCGATCGAGCAGCTCACCGTCACGACGCTGCGCAACGTGATCGGCGGCATGGCGCTCGAGACGACGCTCACGTCGCGCGACGAGATCAACGGCCAGCTCCGCGGCGTGCTCGACGAGGCGACCGGGAAGTGGGGGATCCGCGTCAACCGCGTCGAGCTGAAGGCGATCGACCCGCCCGCGTCGATCAAGGACTCGATGGAGAAGCAGATGCGCGCCGACCGCGAGAAGCGGGCCACCATCCTCCAGGCGGAAGGGCAGAAGCAGTCGGCGATCCTCACGGCCGAGGGCGAGAAGCAGGCCGCGGTGCTGCGCGCCGAGGGCCAGAGGCAGGCGACGATCCTCCAAGCCGAGGGCCAGGCGAAGGCGATCGGCACCGTCTTCGGCGCCATCCACGAGGGCAACCCGGACCCGCAGCTGCTCGCCTACCAGTACCTGCAGGCGTTGCCGCAGATCGCGCAGGGCGAGTCGAACAAGGTCTGGATCATCCCGGCCGAGTTCCAGCAGGCGCTCGGGAAGATCGGGGGCGCGCTCGGCGGCGGGTCGAAGAAGGACGACGGCTCGGACTAGCAGCGCTCGCGTGCGCAAACGCGCAGCGTCGTCACCCGCGGCGCCGCGTTCCGGCCGGCGGGCCACGAGATCTGCACGAGTAGCGACGCGGCGTCGTCGCCATAGTGCTCTTCGCGCAGGTGGAAGTCGGCGTTCACGCGGTGTACGAGCCAGTAGCGGCCCGGCGGCACGTGCGTCACGTCGAGGGCCTGGCCGTGGAAGAACGCGGGGTAGCGGTCGGTGTAGCCGACCGAGGAGCCCTCCTCGACCGAGCGCGCGAACGGATGGAACTGGGCGCAGTTGCCGAGGAACCGGGGCGGCCCGTGCGGCACGCCGCGCGCGGTGCCGTAGTGGTCGGCGAGGCAGAAGCCGCTCTTGTGGTCGCGCACGAGCAGCGCGTAGTCGGCGGCGCGGCGCAGCTCGTAGCGGTCGAAGCCGATGAAGTGCCAGTGATAGTGCGGTGGCGCGACGGCGTAGTGGAGTTGACCGGAGTCGGGGAGCGCACGTGTGCCGCCGCCCGCGAGCTTGACGAGCTGGCGGACCTGCATCACGTGCGCGCCCGGTGCGCGCGTGCCGCGGATCCAGAGGATGCCCGGCCCGCGGTTGTCGACCATCGAGGTGAAGCCGAGCAGCCACCGGCCGAGCGGGCTGCGCGTGACGACGAGCCCGCTGGGCGGCCGCTGCACGAGGTTCGGGAAGAGCGGACGCCCGACCGGGACGACGCGCCAGTCGAGCGGCTGGCCGAGGCCGAGCGCACGCCGGCCGGAGCCGTCGGCCGCGAGGGAGACGAGGTTGCCCGCGCCGTCATCGAACGCGATTCGTGAGCCGTCCGGCGCCCACACCGGATGCTCGTCCCGCGCGGGCGCAGCCGACAGCGGCGTCTGCGTCGTTCCGTCGTCGACGACCACCTCCGTCGAGCCGTCCTCCGCTTGCACGGTGTACGCGAGGCGGCTACCGTCCGGCGACCACGCCAGGTCGCGTATGTCCACCGGGGGCGTCGCCGGCGCCGTCGTGTCGAAGGCGGCGGCACCGACGCCGTTCGTCTGAGCGACGTAGACCGTAGGTGCGCCGCTGCGCCACGAGACGAACGCGAGGCGGCCGCTGTGGGAGATCGCGGGCGCGTATTCCTCCGTGTCGCTTGCGGCGATGCGTCGCGACGGCCCGGTCGGCAGCGAGAGAAGCCGGATCTGCCGCGCGCCGTTCACTCGTGCGGTGTAGACGATCGCGCTGCCATCCGGGAGCCACGCCGGGCCCGATTCGTCGACGTCGGGCGTTCGCGCGAGGCGGCGCTGGCCGCTGCCATCGGCGTTCGCGAGCCAGAGGTCGCCGCGCCGGACGAAGGCGACGAGCGTCCCGTCCGGCGAGTACGCGGCGTCCGCGGCGTTGGAGAGCAGATTCCGGCGCGAGCCGTCGGGCGCGACGGCGACGACCACGCCGCCCGTCTCGACGAGCAGGCGCGCGTCGCGCGGCTCGGGACGGATCGCCGCGGCCGAGGCGAAAGCGGCTACCACGCGCCGAGCTCCGCGCTCCAGGCCTCCGTGTGCTCGCCGAGCGCCGGTGCGCGACCTGGAGGAGGCGTGCCGAGATCGGCCTCGGCTTCGGCCAGCGTTGCCACCGGCGCCACGCAGACGTCCTCGCCGTCGAAGAGCGCGAGCCAGTCGGCGAGCGGGCGCGACGCGAAGATCGCCGTGAGCCCGGCAGCGAGCTCCTCCTGTGCGCCGTCGTACTGCCGCTCCGCCAGGTCGGGCCGCCCCAGCAGCTCGCACAGGCGCGCGAAGAACACGGGTTCGAGCGCGCCCACCGTCAGCCACCGTCCGTCTGCGGTCGCGTAGATCCGGTAGCAGGCGAGTCCGCCGGTCAGCAGACGGGGCCGCGGCTCACCGGCGAGGCGGTGGGCGGCGAGCCGGTGCGAGCCGTGCGTCATCGAGACGACGACGTGCAGCCCGCGGCCCGTGCGCTCGCGCTGGAGCAGCGCCGCGAGCACCTCAGTCACCGCTCCGAGGGCTCCGGCGGCGAGATCCGCGATCTGCACCGGCGGCCACGCGGGAGCCGTGTCCTCGAGCACGCCTGCCCACCCGAGATAGTTGAGATCGTGGCCCGCCCGCTGCTCGTGGCGTCCCCCGAGCCCGAAGCCCGTGATCGAGCAGTAGACCGTGCGCGCGGAAGCAGCTTCGGGGCCGACGCCGAGCCGCTCCGCGACGCCGGGCCGAAACGACTCCAGAACGACGTCCGCCCGTTCGAGCAGCGCCCGTGCGAACCCGGCCTCGCCCGGCAGCGTGCAGACGACGGACTCCTTGCCGGCGTTGAGCGCGTCGAACCAGCCGGGGGCCGTCGCGCGCATCGGGTCGCCCCCGGGCTGCTCGATCCTCACGACGCGCGCGCCCAGGCGCAGCAGCTCTGCCGTCGCGAACGCCCCCGGCAGGTAGCGGGTGAGGTCGACGACGAGCATTCCGGCGAGCGGCCGTTGCATCCCGGGCGACGCTACCACTACCCTTCCACCGCTTTGGGCGAGCGTTCGACCGTAGCAGAGGAGAAGCGGCGCATCATCCTCGACGCTGCCGTGCGCGTCTTTGCTCACAAGGGCTTCCACACGTCACGCGTCGGCGACATCGCCGAGGAGGCCGGGGTCGCACACGGCCTGCTCTATCACTACTTCTCCTCGAAGGACGAGGTGCTCGAGACGATCTTCCGCGAGAACTGGGCGACCCTGCTCGAGCGGATCCACGCCGTCGAGGAGTCCGGCGAGCCGGCGCGCGAGCAGCTCCGTCACGTCGCGGCGATCCTCCTGCGCACGTGGCGGCACGATCCGGACGTCGTGCGCGTGCTCGTGCGCGAGATCGCGCGCAGCCCGGAGGTGCAGGAGCGGATCGGCGAGCTCGTGAAGCCGATCGAGGCGATCCAGCGGATCGTCGAGCGCGGCCAGCAGACGGGGGAGTTCCGCGCGGACCTCGACCCGCGGCTCGCCGGCATCATCTTCTACGGCGGCATCGACGAGCTGCTGACCGGCTGGGTGCTCGGGCAGGAGCCCGACGGCGACGAGGCGGTCGCAACCGCGGAGTCCACGCTCGTCGACGTCGTCTGCGCCGGGTTCGCGCCGGCCCCGGCGGCGTCGCCGCTCTAGCCTTCTCAGCGACGGCCGAGCAGCTCGGCGAAGCGGGCGACGCCGACGTTCCCGCCCGAGACGACGACGCCGACGCGCGCGCCCTTCGCGTCGACGCGTCCCGCGAGCAGTGCCGCAACGCCGGCGGCACCGCTCGGCTCGGTGACGATCTTCAGCCGGTCGAAGAGGAACGCCATCGCGTCGAGGATCTCGGCGTCGGTGACGGTCACGACCCCGTCGACGCGCCGGCGGTTCACCTCGAACGTGAGCTCGCCGGGCTCCGTCGTCTGCAGGCCGTCGGCGATCGTGCGCGGCACGTCGATGCGCACGCGCTCTCCGGCCGCGAGGGAGCGCCGCGTGTCGTCGCCCGCCTCGGGCTCGACGCCGATGACGCGGATCTCCGGTCGCACGGCCTTCGCGGCGGTAGCGCAGCCGGCGATCAGCCCGCCGCCGCCGATCGGCGCGACGAGCAGGTCGAGCTCGGGCGCGTCCTCGAGCAGCTCGAGCGCCGTCGTTCCCTGGCCGGCCATCACGAGCGGATCGTCGTACGGCTTGACGAGTGCGAGGCCGCGCTCCTCGGCGAGGCGCGCGCCGATCTCCTCGCGGCTCTCGGCCCACCGGTCGTACGGGACGATGTCCGCGCCGTAGCCGCGAGTGGCGTCGAGCTTCGCCGCCGGCGCGTCCTCGGGCATGAGGATCGTCGCGCGCGTCCCGAGCAGCTGCGCAGCGATCGCGACGGCCTGTGCGTGGTTGCCGGACGAGTACGCGAGCACGCCTCGGGCGCGGACGTCCTCCGGAAGCGACGAGATCTTGTTGTATGCGCCGCGAAACTTGAACGCGCCGCCGCGCTGGAAGCACTCGGCCTTCACGTGCACCGACGCGCCGACGACGCCGTCGAGCGTGCGGGAGGTGAGCACGGGCGTGCGTTTCGCGACGCCGTGCAGGCGGTGCGCCGCGGCCTGCACGTCGTCGAGCTCGATCATCGGCAGGGGCTCTCGCCGGCGCGCAGGAGCCCGAAGCCCCACAGCTTTCCGTCGACGACGTAGTACACGGTGCGCACCGTGCGGCCGTCGCGCACGAGCGCCTTGTAGCCGGAGCACGGTGTCGGAACGAGGATCCCGGCGAGCACCGTGATCTGCGCCTCCACCGCGCCGAGCTGGAGTCCGTGCGGCGCGCGCCAGCCTGACGGCTGCCACAGCGTGTACACGGCGGACACGCGCCCCTTCGTCAGCTCCACGGCGAGCCCGTGCCGGTCGAACGCCCGATACGTGAAGTACCAGGTCGTGCGCGCACAGCCGCGGCAGACACCGTACGAGCTCCCGAGCTCCGCGCGCACCTGCACAGCGGTCTGGCCGAGCCGGACGCCGCCGAGCGACTGTCCCGGCACGAGCGTCCCGGCGCGCGGCAGCGCCGCGGCTGCCGCCGCCGGACAGAGGAGGAGCACTGCTGCGCACATGAGCGCCCGGCTCATATGCTCGGAGTATGCCGCTCTGGGATTCCCTGGCCGGCCTCGAGTTCCGCATCGACGACTACGGGCTGCAGCGCCGGGAGCTCGTGACGCCGAGCGGCTGGAGGCGCGTGACCACGACGGTCGTGCTGGAGGGAGACGGCGAGAGCGGGGAGGGCGAGGACGTGACGTACACGGCCGAGGACCACGACCGCTTCCCGGCCGATGCGCCGCTCGCCGGCCTGTGGACGCTCGACGACTTCTCGCGCCGGCTGGACGAGCTCGAGCTTTGGCTCGAGGAGCCGGGGATGCACGCGTCTCGCGACTACCGCCGTTGGGCCTTCGAGAGCGCGGCGCTCGACCTCGGCCTGCGCCGCGCCGGGCGCTCGCTCGCCGAGCTCGTCGGCCGGGCCTACGCGCCGGTGCGGTTCGTGGCGTCGACGCGGTCGGAAATCGAGCCGTACCTCGAGCTCAATCCGGAGCTCGAGTTCAAGCTCGACGTGCAGGAGGATTGGGACGGCGAGCGGATGGCGCAGCTCGCCGCCTACGACCGCGTGCGCGTGGTCGACCTGAAGGCGTACTACCGCGGCACGACGGTCGACCTCGTGCCGGACCCCGAGCTCTACCGCGCGGTCGTCGAGGCCTTCCCCGGCGTCGTGATCGAGGATCCGTGGCTCGAGGACGGCTGCCGTGAGGCGCTGCACGGCGCCGAGGAGCGGCTCAGCTTCGACGCGCCCGTCCATTCGCTCGCCGACCTCGACGGCCTGCCGCTCGCGCCGCACTGGCTGAACGTGAAGCCGTCGCGCTTCGGCACCGTCCGGAAGCTCCTCGCGTGCATGGAGGCGTGCGAGCAACGCGGCATCCGCATGTACGGCGGCGGGCAGTCCGAGCTCGGCTGCGGCCGCCGCCAGATCCAGCGGCTCGCGAGCGTCTTCTATTCGGACGAGCCGAACGACGTCGCGCCGTCCGAGTACAACGCGGGCCCGGCTCGCCCCGGGCTCGCCACGAGCCCGCTGCCGCCGCCGGAGGGGGTCGGGTTCTGAATCTCCAACCTGCTCGAGCCCGTCCTCGACGACGCGGAGGAGCGGCGGGGCTACCGCCCTCGGCGCACGATGGTCGGCGGCCGGCTCGGCGCGGCTCGGCGCGTCGCTCTACGATGTGCCGCCCGGCGAGAAGCTGTGGCCCTAGCTCTTCCGCGTGCTCATCGGGTCGAGCAAGGCGCCGCTCGCCGTCGCGGGCTACCCCGACAGCGGCAAGCTGCAGATCTGGGCGCGCGGCCGCGAGGCCGTGATGCTGCGCAACGAGCCGCTCGACTACTGGGAAGGGGAATCCTAGGCGCGGAACGCGTTCTCGCCGGTCAGCGCGCCGCCGACGACGAGCGTGTGCACCTCGTGCGTCCCCTCGTACGTGAGGACCGACTCGAGGTTGTTCATGTGGCGGATCACCGGATACTCGAGCGTGATCCCGTTCGCGCCGAGCACCGAGCGCGCCGAGCGCGCCACCTCGAGCGCGCCGCGGACGTTGCCCATCTTGCCCATGCTCACGTGCTCCGGGCGAAGCGTTCCCTGGTCCTTCATCCGGCCGAGGTGCAGGGCGACGAGCGAGCCGCGGTTCACCTCGAGCGCCATCTCGGCGAGCTTCTGCTGCGTGAGCTGGTACGCCGCGATCGGCTTGCCGAAGACGATCCGCTCCTTCGCGTAGTCGAGCGCCGCCTCGAAGCACGCGCGGCCCGAGCCGACCGCGCCCCAGACGATCCCGTAACGGGCCTCGTCGAGGCAGGAGAGCGGGGCGCGCAGGCTCGAGGCCTCGGGGAAGCGGCTCTCTTCGGGCACGCGCACGTCGTGGAGGACGAGCTCCGACGTGACGGAAGCGCGCAGCGAAAGCTTGTGGTGCATCTCCGGCGCCTCGAAGCCCGGCGTGCCGCGCTCGACGATGAAGCCGTTGATCCTGCCCTCGTCGGTGCGCGCCCACACGATGGAGATGTCGGCGATCGTCCCGTTCGTGATCCACATCTTCGAGCCGTTGAGGATCCAGTCCGAGCCGTCGCGGCGCGCCTGCGTGCGCATCGAGCCCGGATCGGAGCCCGCGTCGGCCTCCGTTAGCCCGAAGCAGCCGATGACGTCGCCCTCGTGCATCGCCGGCAGCCAGCGCTGCTTCTGCTCCTCTGAGCCCCAGCGCAAGATCGCGAACATCGCGAGCGAGCCCTGGACGGAGACGAGGCTGCGCACGCCGGCGTCGCCGGCCTCGAGCTCCATGCAGGTCAGCCCGTAGGCGACGGAGCTCGCGCCCGGCAGGCCGTAGCCCTCGAGATGCATGCCGAAGAGGCCGAGCTGCGCGAGCTCCTTCGCGAGCTCGCCGGGCAGGATCCCCTGCTCGAACCACTCGCCGACGTCCGGCAGGACCCGCTCGCGCACGAACTGCCGGATCGTGTCGCGGATCGCCCGCTCCTCCTCGTCGAGGAGCGCGTCGATCGCCAGGAAGTCGTGCGGATCGAGCGTCGTGGGCTTCGCGGTGGCGGCCACCCGCTCATCGTAGCCCGCTGCCTAGTGCGCCGAGGCGAGATGTGCGAGCGCGAGCGAAAGCCACGCCGGCGCGTAGCGCTGCCACAGGCGCCGGCTGAGAGCGGCACTACCATGCAACTTCATCGAGCCCTCCTTCTGGTAGCGACCTTCGACAGCCGCGAACCTTAGGAGGGCTCGCTGACGTTACGGCCTCAGCCGACCGTCAACAACGTCTCTGGGAACTGCATCTAGCGCAAGGTGCATGGCCCCATAACCGCCGGCGGAGACCCCCACGAGCGCGCGCGCGCTGCGCGAGCGAATCGTGCGGAAGCGGCTGTCGACGACCCGCGGCAGCTCGTCCGCGATTGCGGTATCCCACTCCTCGCCGGGGCCCCGGTCGAGGTACTCGGGATCCGTGTCGTCCGTCCGGGCACCCTGGGGCACGACGAGGATCGCCGACCGGCCGACCTTGTCGAGCGCGGTCTCCACGAAGCCGACGCCTTGGTAGGCCGTGCTCGTCGACGGGAGCCCGTGCAGGAAGTAGACGACCGGATAGCGCTTCCGGCTCGTGGTGTAATCGGCAGGCAGGTAGACCTCGTAGTGGAGCGTGGCGCCCAGCGCCACCGAGTGGAACGAGGCGTCCTGCCGCCGCTGGAGCAGCGTCGAAGCCACCGCGGCGGCGGCCGCCGCGAGCGCGACGCCTGTCAGGACGACGAGCGCGGCTTTCTTCATTGTGGATGCACAATCAACGCGCAACGTGCGCTTAACGTCATGACGGTACACCCTGGCTGTGGCCACGGCGCTCAGGCACCCGGGGTTCCGCGTGGCGGCTGGAGGCGCCGCCGCGCTGGCCGCCTTCGTGACTATCGGCCTGTTCGGCGTTCGCAGCTACCTCGACAACTACCTCTCGTACCGCGGCTTCGCCCCGCCGCGTGAGCCGGCGTTCGTGAAGCAGGCGGGAACGGTGCGGCGAGTGCTCGTCCCGAGCGCGGCGCTGGGCGGGCGCAGCCAGGAGGCCTACGTCTACCTCCCGTCGGGCTACGCGCTGCATCCGCGCCGCCGCTATCCGGTGCTCTACCTGCTGCACGGCTTCCCCGGCCGGCCGCTCGCCTTCCTCCAGACGGTGCAGATGGGGATCGTCGACGACGTGCTCACCGCGCGGCACCGGGCGCAGCCGCTCATCCTCGTGATGCCGTTCGGCTCGACCAGCACGTTCATGGACGAAGAGTGGGTGAACGGCGTCTCGCCGAAGGACGGCTGGGCGACCTTCGTCGCGCGCGACCTCGTGCGCTACGTCGACACGCATTTCCGCACGATCGCGCGCGCATCGGGCCGGGCGATCGGCGGCCTGTCGGAGGGTGGCTACGGCGCGATCGACATCGCGCTCCACCATCCGCGCGAGTTCTCGGTCGTGGAGAGCTGGTCGGGCTATCAACGCCCCGACCGCCTACGCGCGATCTTCGGCTCGAAGCTGCAGCTCCTGGCGCGGAACGATCCGCGCCGGCTCCTCCCGCGTGTCGCGCCCGAGCTGCGCAAGCTCGGCACGTTCTTCTGGTTCTACTCCGGATCGACCGATCCGCTTCGCCGGCAGAACGCGGCCTTCGCCCGCGAGCTCAGCGTCGCGCGACTCCCGCACCGGTACTTCCAGGTCTACGGCGGCCACAACTGGGCGATCTGGCGCGGCAACGCGCGTGGTGCCTACACGGCCGCAGCGGCGAGGCTCGGCCGTGGCTAGGGCTGCGCGCTCCGGCGCCGCCTCGGTGCTCGCGCTGGGCGTCGTCGCCACTGCGACCGGCTGGCTGTACATCCTCCGGCCCCTCGTCTCGCTGCCGGGCCCCGTCGTGCACGACGCCCTGCCGCTCGACGAGCTGTCGCAGCACGGCAGCGTTCCGGTGCCGCTCTACCTCGCCGTCTGGGGAGCCGCCGCCGTCCTGCTCGGGCTGCTCGCCCGCTGGGCCCGGGCCGAACGGCTGACGGCGGGCCTGCTGCTCGGGCCTGCGGTCGGCGCCTGGCTGTACGCGTTGAACGGCGTCTCGATCCTCGTCGTCCGGCAGATCCCCGCGCACCAGGCCTTTCATGCCGCAGGCGCCGAGCAGGCGGTCGTCATCCCGGCGGTGCTCGCGGGCATCGCGGGCGCGCTGCTCGCGGGACCGCGCCGCTCCGCTCAACCGCGCGCACGGTTCGCGCTCGCGTGGATCGTCGCGGGCGTCGGGCTGCTCGCGGCCGTGGACGCGCTCTTCCCGGAGCATCGCCGCTCACTCGTCACGGGGCTCGACGCCGCGCACGTGCACGGACTCTCGAAAGCGCTCGTCGTGCCTCTCGCAGCCGCGCTCGTCGTGACGGCGCGGAGCCTCGCACGCGGAAACCGGCGCGCGTGGCAGATTGCGATCGTCCTGCTCTCCGCCCTGCTCGCGCTGCACGTCGAGCGCCGGTTCGATCAGGGTGCGATCGTCACGGGCGTCGCGGTCGTCGTGCTGCTCGCGCGTCGCGGCGACTTCCAGTTGCGCGGCGACCCGTCCTCGAGGCCGCGCGTGCTGCTGCACGCCGTCGTGCTGTCCGCCGCGGTCGTCGCCTACGGGCTCGTCACGCTCTGGGTCAATCGGCTGATGGCCGACGAGCCGTACACGACCTCGTTCGCGCTGCACGTGACCGGGCGCGCGCTCGCGGGCCTGAGCTTCCGAGGCGCCGATCATCTGAACGGGCCCGTCGCCGATTGGTTCCCGCTCTCGGTCTTCCTGCTCGGCTGGGGATCGCTCGGGCTCGTCCTCGCGGAGTGGCTCGCTCCCTGGCGCTACCGCCTGCGTTGCGGCACGCATGAGCTCGCGCTCGTGCGCCGGCTGGTCACGATCTGGGGAGCGGACACGCTGGCGCCCTTCGCGTTGCGGGCTGACAAGTCGTACTTCTTCTCGGAGGACGAGTCGGTATTCCTCGCCTACCGCGTCGTCGGCGGCGTCGCGATAGTGTCGGGTGATCCGATCGGGCGCGCAGAAGCTCGGTGCGAGCTCGTGCGGCGCTTCCTCGATTTCGCGCACGAGCGCGGCTGGCGAGTCGCGGTGCTCGGGGTGTCGGAAGGATGTCTCGACCTGTACCGCACGCTTGGCCTGCGCTCGCTCTACCACGGTGACGAGGCGGTGGTGGACACAGAGGCGTTCACGCTCGAAGGCCGACCGATCCGCAAGGTGCGGCAGTCGGTCCACCGGCTGCACGCGGCCGGGTTCGAGGCGCGGGTCCTGCGGCCGAGCGAGATCGACGCGACGATGCGCGCCGAGCTCGAGACCATCGCGCGCGTGTGGCGCGGCGACACGCCGGAGCGCGGCTTCGTGATGGCGCTCGACACGCTCTTCCGGCTCGGCGACGACGATGCGGCCTTCGTGGTCGGCTTCGACGCCGGCGGCCGCCCGAGAGGGTTTCTCCACTTCGCCGTCTCGCACGCGGGTTCCGCGCTGTCGCTCTCGTCGATGCCGCGGCTTCGCGACGTGCCGAACGGGTTCACGGAGTGGTTGATCTGCGAGGCGATCTCGTGGGCGCGCCTGCGCGGCTTCCGGCGCGTGTCGCTCAACTTCTCGCCGTTCGCGTCGCTGCTCGCGCCGGACGCGCAGCTGACGGCTGCCCAGCGCCTCGAAGCGGCGACGCTGCGGCGCCTGAAGGGCTGGTTCCAGCTCGACAACCTGCTGCTCTTCAACCGCAAGTTCCTCCCTGCGTGGCAGCGCCGCTTCGTCGTCTACGAGCGGCGGCGTGACCTGCCGCGCGTCGGCGTCGCGGCACTCGCCGCCGAGGCGTACCTTCCGTTCCAGTGATCGCGCTCGGTCTCGTCCTCGCGGTCGTGTCCGCCGTCGCGATCAACGGCGGCTACGGACTGCAGCACGCGTCCGCGTCCGCGCTCCCGCCGCTCTCGTTGCGGCGGCCGCTGCGTTCGCTGGAGTCGCTCTTTCGGAGCGGCGCCTGGTCGCTCGGCTTCTTCGCCGGCATCGGCGGCTGGGTGCTCTACGTCGTCGCGCTGCGGATCGCGCCGCTCTCGCTCGTGCAGGCGGCGTCGGCCGGCGGCATCGGCGTGCTGGCGATCGGGGGCGGCCGCCTTCGCCCCGCGGAGCGCGTCGGCATCGGCGCCGCGCTGACCGGTCTTCTGCTCCTCGGGCTGTCGCTCGGGTCGCACCCGGCCGCGGGCCGCGGGTCTGCAACGGCGATCGCCGCCTGGATGCTCGTCTCCGTCGCCGCTGCCGCCGGCGCCGCGAAGCTACTGCCCGCCGGCGTGGGCCTCGGCACGGCCGCCGGCGTGCTCTACGCCGCCGGCGACGTCGGCACAAAGGCCGCCGTCGTGGGCGGCATGCGGCTCCTGTTCGTCCCGGGGCTGCTCGCCTGCCACGGGCTGGCGTTCGTCTGCCTCCAGCTTGCGTTCCAGCGCGGCGGCCGTCTCTCGACTGCCGGGCTCGCCGTGCTCTGGACGAACGCGCTGCCGATCCTCGCCGGCACGGTGCTCTTCGGCGAGGCGCTTCCGGGCGGCTTGCGCGGCGTCGCGCGCGTGGCCGCCTTCGCCTTCGTGCTCGCCGGTGCGGTCGCGCTCAGCCGGCGCGAGCCGACGGCGCTCACGCCCGCCGGCGCGGCCGCCTGAGACGGCCGCTTTGACCGGGACACGGGCGCCGTTAGACTCTTGACTGACTAGTCAATCGATCGCTGAGGGACGGAGACGAATGACGACGATCGAGCACGGAACTGCCACGGGCGTGTCGTTCGCGCTGACCGACGAGCAGAAGGCGCTGCGCGACCTCGCGCGCGAGTTCGCCGAGAAGGAGATCCGCCCGAAGGAGCGCGAGTACGACGAGAAGATGCAGCACCCGGCCGACGTGATCGCGAAGGCGCACGAGGTCGGGCTGATGAACCTGAACGTCCCGGAGGAGTACGGCGGGCTCGGCCTCTCGTCGTTCGACGGGATGCTCGTCGGCGAAGAGCTGAACTGGGGCTGCAGCGGCATCGGTACCTCGATCTCGGCGAACGGGCTCGGGTCCGGCCCCGTGATCCTCTTCGGCAGCGAGGAGCAGAAGGCCGCCTGGCTGCCGCCGCTCATCGAGGAGCCGATCCTCTGCTCGTTCGGCCTCTCGGAGGCGGGCGCCGGCTCCGATGTCGCGGCCTTGAAGACCACCGCAGTGCGCGACGGGGACGACTACGTCCTCAACGGCTCGAAGACGTTCATCACGAACGCCGGCTACGCGGCGTGGACGGTCGTGTTCGCGAAGACCGATCCGCACGGCTCGAGCAAGGGCATGTCGGCGTTCATCGTCCCGATGGACGCGCCGGGCGTGGCGATCGAGAAGCATCTCGACAAGATGGGCCAGCGCGCCACCGACACCTCGGCCTTCGCCCTCCAGGACGTGCGCCTCCCTGCGGCAAACCGGATCGGGGAGGAGGGTGACGGCTTCAAGATCGCGATGGCGACGCTCGACTTTACGCGCCCCGGCACCGCGATCGGCGCCGTCGGCGTCGCGCAGGCCGCGTACGACCACTCGGTCGCCTACGCGAAGGAGCGCGTCACCTTCGACATGCCCATCGCAATGCACCAGGGCGTGAACTTCATGATCGCCGACATGGCGACGGAGATCGAGGCCGCCCGCCTGCTCACCTGGCAGGCGGCTTGGATGCTCGACCAGGGCTACGGCCGCAAGGCGACGCTCTACTCGTCGTTCGCGAAGCGCTTCGCCGCCGACACGGCGATGAAGGTGACCACGGACGCGGTGCAGGTCTTCGGAGGCTACGGCTACATCAAGGAGTACCCGGTGGAGAAGCTCATGCGCGACGCGAAGCTGTTCCAGATCTACGAGGGCACCTCGCAGATCCAGCGGCTCGTGATCGCGAGGGAGATCTTCATGCCGCGCGGAGGCTGACGCTAGTGGTCTGACCGGCAACGTTCGCCGGGTCTCCGGCCCGCGATCACGCGGCGCTGGAGTCCGCCGTCGCCCTTGGCAAGGCCACCGGCCTTGCCAAGGGCGACGACAGCCTCCAGCTTGGTGCTCGCAAGCCGGAAACCGGGCAACGTTACCGGTCAAACCACTAGGGTCCCGTCGTGGCGATCGACATCGATCTCTCCGGGCGCGTCGCGTTCGTCACCGGTGCGTCCCGCGGTCTCGGCCGGGCCGACGCTCTCACCCTGGCGCGGGCTGGAGCCGATGTCGTCGTCGCCGACCTGCTCGTGGAGTCCCAGCTGTCGGAGGAGACCGACCGCTACGGCGCGCTCGCGACCGTGGCTCGGCAGCAGGGGATGGTGCACACGGAGGAGACGGTGGCCGAGATCCAGGCGATGGGCCGGCGCGCGCGCGCCGTCCGCTGCGACGTCACCGACCGAGCGGAGGTCGACGCCGCTGTGGCGCGCACGGTCGAAGAGCTCGGCTCGGACGACATTCTCGTCAACAACGCGGGCACCCTCGATCACGCGGCGCAGCTCCTCGACCAGTCGCCGGAGCTCTGGGAACGCGACCTGCGCGTCAATCTGACGGGCGCCTTCAACTGCGCCCAGGCCGTGTGGCCGCACATGAAGGAGCGCGGCTGGGGCCGGATCGTGAACATGGCGTCGGTCGCCGGGACGCTCGGGGGCTTCGGCCAGGCGAGCTACTCGACGACGAAGGCGGGCCTGCTCGGGCTGACGAAGACGCTCGCGATGGAGGGCGGCCGGCACGGGATCACCTGCAACGCGATCGTCCCGGGCGTGATCGGCACCGAGGCCTTCAACATGGCGAATGCGGTGATGAACGAGCGCATCGTCAACCGGACGGTCCTGAAGCGGCCCGGCGATCCGCAGGACATCGCCAACGCGATCGCGTTCCTGTGCTCCGACCTGGCGGCGTACATCACGGGCATCGAACTGAACGTCAGCGGCGGTGTCGAGCTCTTCGTCTTCTGAGGTCTCGCTGGCGCCGGCCGGCGTCGACGACCGCTTCCTGCAACGTTTCGAAGGGAGCTTCATCGGCGGGATGGAGTCTGTCCTGGAGGCGATGGGCATCGACCGGGCGGAGCTCGAGCAGACGATGCGCGAGACCGGGGAGATACGGACGGTGCTCGTGGACGGAGAGGACGTGGGCTCGATCTGGCTGGAGCTGCGGGGGCGGACCCTGCATCTGCATGCGCTCGTGCTCGAGCCGGCGGCGCGCGGCAGCGGCGTCGGCGGGCGGGTGCTCGCGCTCCTCGAGCAGGAGTTCCGCGGCCGGGCCGACGAGCTCGAGCTCGGCGTGCAGCGCGGAAACGAGCCGGCCCGGCGTCTCTACGAGAAGACTGGTTTCACCGAGGTCGAGAGTCCGCACGCCGAGCTCGGGTTCGAGATCCTGCGGCGCCGGCTGGGTGCGTGAGCGTCGGCAGCGGCGCCGTTTGAGTTTGAAAGTACACGCGCGTGTAACCCGGGACCCGACCCCTCCCCCCACCCGCCTACCTTCGATCCTAATTCGCGGGTCGTGACGCGTCCGTCGCGCCTTCGCGCCTTGCGTGTCACGTCCCGGCTACGATCGCCACGTGCGCCGACTTCTCCTGCTCCTGGGACTCTCGATCGTCGCGGCCGGGATCGTCCTCGGGCTGGTCTTCGCAGGCTCGCCGACGAAGATCGCGAACGGCGTCCGCGTCGACGGCATCGACATCGGAGGCTTCGAGGCGAAGGACGCCAGGGCGCTGCTCGAGCGCAAGGCAGCCGCCCTCGCCGAGCAGCCGATCGTCTTCCTCGCCGCTGGGCACCGGTTCTCGATCCGGCCGAACGAGCTCGGCGTGCAATCGGACTGGAAGGCCGCGATCGACTCCGCCCAGCGGCAGGGCGACGGCTTCGGCCCGCTGCGCGGCTTCAAGCGCCTCGACGTCGATTTCTTCGGCGCCGACGTGACGCCCCCGACGACGGTGCTCACGGGCGCGCTCGAGTACGAGCTCAACCAGATCGCCGAGACCGTCGACCGGCTTCCGCGGAATGCGTCGATCGTCCGCCGCGGACTCAGCATCGTGGTGACGCCCGCGCGAGCCGGAGTCGAGCTCGACCGCGCCGCCGCCGCGCAGATGCTCGTCGAGCGGCTCTCCTCGCTCAACCGCTCGAGCGTCCCGGTGCAGCTTCCCCTGCGCATGACGCGGCCGCGCGTTCGTGCGCCGGAGCTCGCCCGCGCGGCCGCCCAGGCGCGCGTCGTGCTCTCCGCGCCGGTGAAGCTCGAGCTCGGTCCGACCCGCTGGGTCGTCAAGCCCGCCCGCCTCGCGCAACTGCTCGAGCTGCCCTCGGGCCGGCAGACCACGTTGCACATCGGCGGCCAGGCAGCCGAGGAATGGCTCACGAGGCTCGGCAGCCGCGTCGAGACGCCGCCGCGCGACGCGACGTGGGCCGTGAACGGGCCGCACGTCCGGCTCGTCCCGGCGAAGCCCGGTCTTCAGCTCGACGCCGTTCGCAGCGCTCAGGCAGTGCTGCAGGCAGCCCTCCGGCCGCGCCTCCGCGTCGCGCACCTCGTCGTCGAGGAGTCCCCGGCCAAGCGCACGACGGCGAAGGCGGAGGCGATGGGCGTGAACGCCCTCGTCTCGAGCTACACGACGATCTACGGCGGCGTTCCGAACCGCATCCACAACGTGCAGCTGGTCGCCCATCTCGTCGACGACAAGCTGATCGCACCGGGCGAGACGTTCTCCTTCAACAAGACCACCGGCCAGCGCAACGCTTCGAAGGGCTTCCTCGTGGCGCCCGTGATCGTCAACGGCGAGCTCACGACCGGGCTCGGCGGCGGCGTCTGCCAGGTCTCGACCACGGTCTTCAACACCGCCTTCGAGGCCGGGGTGAAGATCACCGACCGGACGAACCACGCGCTCTACATCAGCCACTACCCGCAGGGCCGCGACGCGACCGTCGACTATCCGGACGTCGACCTGAAGTTCGTGAACGACACCAGCCACTGGCTGCTGCTGCGCACGTTCGTGGGCCCCTCGTCGCTGACTGTCTCCCTCTATGGGACGCCGACCGGGCGCAGGGTCGTGAGCACGACGGGCCCGCTCGTCGTGCACGGGAAGGCCCCGGTGAAGAAGACGGTCGACCCGACGCTCAAGCCGGGCGAGACGGTCATCGACGATCCCGGCGAGCCTGCGATGACGACGAGCGTCACGCGCGACGTCTATTCCGCGGACGGCAAGCTGCTGTACCACGACGTCTGGTTCTCGTCGTACCGCTCCTCGCCGGAGCTCGTCCGCGTCGGGCCGAAGAAGAAGCACCCGAAGCCGAAGAAGCCGAAGTCGGCTACGACGACGACGACGGAGACGACGCCGTCGCTTCCGCCGAACGGATAGCGGCGGCAAGCCACGCCGGGACGCGCGTCGGGCGAAGCGTCGCCGAGTCGACGCATGCGTGCGCCGTCCAACCCTCCGCCAGCAGCACGCCGTCGTCGCGGACGATCACGTACTCGTAGCGGAAACGCGCGCCGCGCACGTCGAGGCATCTCGTATGGAGGTCGAGTAGGTCGTCGAAGCGGGCCGGCACCAGATAGCGGCAGAAGGACTCGATCACGAGCGCCTCGACCCCGTGGTCGCGCAGGATCTGATAGCCGCCGGCGAAGGCGCGGAGGTACTCGACGCGCGCGACTTCGAACCAGACGACGTAGGCCGAGTTGTGCGCGACTCCCTGCGCGTCGGTATCCGCGAAGCGCACGCGCACCTTCGTCGAGAACGTGAAGCCTTCCATCTGGCGCAACTCTACGATGGCCCGGTGAGTGTCGAGCGTCTTGTCCAGCTCGTCCACGACCGGCAGCCGTGCGTCGTGCTGACCGGCGCGGGTGTGAGCACCGAGTCCGGGATCCCCGACTTCCGCTCTCCGACCGGAATCTGGGCGCAGTACGACCCGATGGAATACGCGACGATCGACGCGTTCCTCGCCGACCCGGTGAAGGTCTGGGACTTCTACGGGAAGCGGCTCGACATGCTGCGCGACGCGCAGCCGAACGACGGCCATAGGGCGCTCGCCGAGCTCGAGGAGCGCGGCTGGGTGCGCGCGGTGATCACGCAGAACATCGACCGCCTGCACGAGCGCGCCGGCTCGCGTGCGGTCGTCGAGGTGCACGGCTCGATCCGGACGTCGAGCTGCCTCGCCTGTCGCGAGGTGGTGCCCTTCGAAGAGGTCGTGCGCCTGCTCGACGCCGCGCCGGCGCCGCCGTGCCCGCGCTGCGGCCGGATCCTCAAGCCCGACGTCGTCATGTTCGGCGAGCTTCTGCCTGCGGGTGCGATGGAACGCGCCTTCCAGCTCGCCGCCGAGGCACGCCTGCTCCTCGTCGTCGGCTCGTCGCTCGAGGTGTATCCGGTCGCCGGCCTGCCGCTCGAAACGCTCGCCGCAGGCGGCAGCCTGGCGATCGTGAACCGGGACGCGACCCCGCTCGACGCCCGGGCCTCCGTGAAGATCGAGGCCGGCGCAGGCGAGACGCTGCGCGCGCTCGCCGCCGCGCTACCCGAGCGCGGGTAGCGAAGCGGCGAAGATCGCCTCGCGAAAGCGGCCGTTCAGCGGCGGCGCGGCGAGCGTGAACACCGGCACGACGCGGTCACCGGCGAACTCGACCGAGTAGTAGTCGCCGACCATCCGGCCGCCCTCGGCGCGCGCCAGCCAGGTCTCGCTCATCGGCTGTGCGTCGAGTTGCTGCGGTGTCGTCCACGTGACCCCGCCGTCGCTCGACTGCTGGAGCGCCGTGCCGAGCAGGCACGCTCCGCGCGCGCACGAGCCGGGATGGAAGTATCCGTAGACGACTGCAAGATGCCCCGGATGCGCCGGATCGGCGCCGAGCCCGGTGATGAACGCGTCCATGGTCGACGACGCGGCTCCGTCGGGGACGCGGGACGGCGCCGACCAGGTCAGCCCTCCGTCCTTCGACGTCGACAGCACGACGTCGTTCTCCGCGCAGCCGGGACGGAAGCGGCAGTCGTGCCAGACCGCGTAGATCGTGCCCGCGCTGTCCGCCTCCACCGACGGCAGCGCGCTCGACCGCATCACGTCATTCGCCTTCGACGTGAGATCGGAGACGATCACGCGGGTGAACGTTGCGCCTCCGTCGGTCGAGCGGAGGTCGACGATCGAGCCGTTCAAGCCGTTCTCGTTCGTGTAGTCGCCGGCGACCACGTCGAGTGTGCCGTCCGGCAGCGTCACCGGCTGGGTGCCGACGAGAATGCTCCCTGCGGCCACCGGCTGCGACCAGGTCATGCCGCCGTCGTCGCTCGACTCGCTGACGGTGATGTTCTTCTGGTCGTCCGTGTACTCGAGGTAGCAGCGGCCGCGGAACGGGCTCGACGCGCCGTTGTCGCAGGTGAGCCAGTCCTTGTCGAGGACGGGCCCGGTCGCGGCGACCACCGGCGTCGCCCAGTGCAGGCCGTCGGTCGAGCGCGCGACGAGCACGTGCGAGCTGCCCTGCTCGAGCGTCAGCGTCCCGATCAGCCAGACGCCGTGCACCGAGTCGTACGCGACCGTGGGGTCGGAGGCGGCGCTCTGCGTGCCCTGGGGGCTCGACTCGACCGTGACGCCGGGCAGGACGCCGCGCTGCCAGGTGCGCCCGGCGTCGCCGGAGATCGCGAAGCCGATGTTCGACGACGCACCTTCCGCGAAGCGGCCGAGCTGGTACGCCGCGACGACGGTCGATCCCCACGCGACGTCGTCGGGCTCGACCGCAGTCTCGTGCTGGCTCGCCGGGTTCGTCGACAGGTCGACCGAGAGCCGGCGCGAGACGACCTCGCAGTTCGTCGCCACCTTGTCGGCGAGGTCGGCGCTGACGACGTCGAAGCCGGCGCCGCAGTCGACGCTGTCGACGCCGCCGAAGGCGACCTGGACGAAGTCGTTGCCGGCACCGGCGACGATTCGGTCCGCGCCTTGCGTCCCGACGATCGAGTCGCCCTGGGCCGTGCCATGGATCGTCGCGGCCGCGGCCGGCGTGGCGAGGACGAGCGCGAGGATGACCACGAGCCGGCGCATCGGGTCGTGCAGCGTAGCCGTGCCACTAGTGTCTCGTCCCGTGAGGGTGCACGAGTACGACGTGATCGTCGTCGGCAGCGGGTTCGGCGGGAGCGTCGCGGCGCTGCGGCTGACCGAGAAGGGCTACCGCGTCGGCGTGCTCGAGGCGGGCCGGCGGTTCGCTGCGGGCGACTTCGCGCGCACGAACTGGAACCTGCGCCGCTTCCTGTTCATGCCCCGGCTGGGTCTGCGCGGCATCCAGCGGCTGACGATGCTGAACGACCTCGTCGTCCTCTCGGGCGCGGGGGTCGGCGGCGGCTCGCTCGTGTACGCGAACGCGCTCTACGAGCCGCTCGACCCGTTCTTCGACGACGTCCAGTGGGCTGGGATCGCCGACTGGCGCGAGGAGCTCGCGCCGTTCTACGCGCGTGCGCGGCGGATGCTCGGCGTCGTGGAAACGCCGTTCGAGACGGTCGCCGAGACGGTCGTGCGCGAGGTCGCGCGTCGCATGGGCGTGGCCGACACGTTCCACCGCACGCCCGTGGGCGTCTACTTCGGCGACGAAGACGGGATCGACCCGTACTTCGGCGGCGCCGGCCCGCCGCGGAGTCCGTGTCTCCGCTGCGGCGGCTGCATGGTCGGCTGCCGGCACAACGCGAAGAACACGCTCGACCGCAACTACCTCTGGCTCGCGGAACGCGGAGGCGCGGTCGTGCACCCGGAACGCGAGGCGACGCTGCTGCGCCGCGCCGGCGGCGGTTGGGAGGTGGAGACGTCCCACCCCGGCGCCTGGCTGCGGCCGCGGCGGGAGCTGTTCCGTGCCGAGCAGGTCGTGCTCGCCGCGGGTGTGCTCGGCACGCTGAAGCTGCTCTTCCGCTCCGGGCTGGGCGGTCCGAACCTCGGCATGCTCGTACGCTCGAACTCGGAGGTGATCGTCGGGGCGGGTGCGCGCGACGCGTCGGTGGACTACTCGACGGGGATCGCGATCGGCTCGTCGTTCCATCCGAGCGCAGACACGCACATCGAGCCGGTCCGCTACCCGAAGGGCTCGAGCATGATGGGACTCTTCTCGACCGTGCTCGTGGACGGCGGCGGCCGCGTGCCGCGTCCACTGCGCTGGCTCGGCACGTGCTTGCGCCACCCGCTCTGGTTCCTACGCGCGCTCTCCGTGCGGCGCTGGGCGGAGCGAAGCGTGATCCTGCTCGTGATGCAGGCCCGGGACAACTCGCTGCGCATGCGCTGGACGGGCCGGAGGCTGCGCACGACGCACGGGCACGGCGAACCGGCGCCCTCCTGGATTCCCGAGGGCAACGAGGCGGCGCGGATCGCGGCCGAGGTGATGGGCGGCCTGCCGGGCTCGGGGCTCAACGAGGTGCTGCTCAACCGGCCGTTCACCGCGCACATCCTCGGCGGCGCGCCGATCGGCGCCTCGGCGCAGGCGGGTGTGCTCGACGCGTGGCAGCGCGTCTGGACGGAGCCCGGCCTCCACGTCGCCGACGGCGCGGCGGTGAGCGCGAATCTCGGCTCGAACCCCTCGCTGACGATCGCCGCGCAGGCCGAGCGCGCATTCGCCTTCTGGCCGAACAACGGCGAGCCGAATCCCAGGCCGCCGCTTGGCACGGCGTACGAGGCCGTCGCGCCGGTGGCGGCGCAGGCGCCCGCCGGGCACTACTAGTGGACTGTCTCAAGAACGGCTTTACAGCGTCCGACCTTGGCGAGGATCGAGTCGACTGACGCCGTCCAGACGAAGGGTTTGGGGTCGTTGTTGTGGGCGGCAAGGAATGCTTCGATTGC
>Ga0187865_1000977_pt1 | contig 36022 bp, 41 predicted proteins | sample June2016WEW_11_1_2_FD_132989 | JGI IMG/M metagenome (GOLD analysis project Ga0187865, IMG submission 132989) | Peatland microbial communities from SPRUCE experiment site at the Marcell Experimental Forest, Minnesota, USA - June2016WEW_11_100 | ecosystem: Environmental > Terrestrial > Soil >...
GAACGTGATCGGGCAGGATCTCCAGCGCCTCAATGGTCACCTGCAACTCTTTTGCCTTTTCCACAAGCAAAACGCGCAGATCACGCGCCACGGTGCCCACAAGAACAGGAAGCCGGTACTTCGCACACCAGACCAGGTGATATTTCAGGGTATATACACAACCGGCATGTCTTCGATAGCGCGGGTCAGCCATAGGAGTCGTCTGGCACCATTATACTATATCTGTCAACCATATAACACACGAAAGGAGGCCGCCTAACAGCGGACACGGGTTTCTCGGTCGCCTGAAGGCGACAGCCCCCACCGCGAATATTTCTATGGACTCGTTGCCCACGCCAAGCCGATATCCACCAGTCCATCGACCAAGTCTTGCGCCGGCGGCAGGTTCAGCCGCGGCAGGCGTCGTAAGGAGATGGCCACCTTGAAGATGATTTCTGTTGAGACCGAGGGGATTCTTCTCCGGGTTGCCCTCAACGAGTCCTCCACTGCCCAAGTCATAGGCCGGGCACTTCCCATGGAGTCCGTTGCCAGCCGCTGGGGAGGCGAGATCTACTTTGAAATCCCCGTCAAGATCCCCGAGGACGAGGGAGCACGAGAGCAAGTTGAGGCCGGAGAGGTTGGATACTGGCCTCCTGGCCATGCTTTCTGCATTTTCTTTGGTCGGACCCCGACAAGCCGGGACGAAAAGCCAAGGGCGGCCAGTCCCGTCAACATCTTTGGAAAGGTAGTCGGCGATGCGACCGTGCTTCAGAGAGTGAAGGAGGGCTCGAAGGTCACGATTCGTAGCATCTCTTCCTGAAACCCCCACTCTCGCCTCCCATCGGCCCTTGGTTCTGAAGGTTCTGCCACGAAGCGCGACCGCCCGAGCGTTTGATGGTCCCTAGCGATCGGTCGGCTTGGCGTGGCCGGCTGGCCGGCGAGGTCATGACACTAACCGTCGACCCCGGAATCCGAGGAGCGGAAAAAGCGCTACCAGCAGGACGGAGTCCCCTCGCTGACGGTTTAGTCACAGGGTTGCTCCGTGATCCCCGGGCGCGAGCAGCTGACCACTCCGGGCCAAGGCCGGAAACTCCTGGAAGATCGTCTTGCCGCCGCCAGGTGTCGGCCCTATACTGACATTAGGACAAAGTCGAGAGGCAAGGGAGAGAGGCCGCACCGACGGGATCTCATGGCAGAAAAGTCGGTGCGAGGTAATCTTGTTCCTCCAGGGACAAGAGTACCCCACAGCTCGCAAGACAAAGGGTGTCCGTGTCACCCTCAAGCGCAACCCGCTGGACCGCGAGTGTGTCGAACCGGATCTGCAAGCCAGGTCCAGGGAGAACCGCTCAATGATGGAAGGGACCAAGCGCGCACTGGCTCCCCCGTTTTTCCGCCCAAGGATCTCGCCCGGACAAACCTTTCCCTGGATACACAATTTCCGGCGGAGGCACCCCGCAATCAAAGGACTGGGGTATTCTGGGTGACCCTGACCTGGCCCAGATCCGACCTCTCTGCGGGGCGGTGAGGAGAACTCGACATGACGAATGGGACCACACATCTTGCCATCCGGCGACCTTCGCCGGCTCGCAGGCGCGCAATCACCGAGGCTTTTCTTGGTCAGATCGCGGAGCCTCCTGCCTCCTCGGTGGAGATCGATGCCGGGAGACACCGAGTCGGGTTCAAGTTTGAAAGCGAGATCCGCTTCGGACCGCCATACTACCGGGCCCGGGTCGAGGGCCCCAACGCGTTGTCCTTGAACGAATTTCTGAAAGATCGTTTCTTCTTCCTGGGCGGCTCCCCCTACCATTCGGAGTTGGATTGGTTTGCCTTCGAAGAGATCCTCGAGGTCCCTGCCGGCCCGAGCCTCCTGCACTTCTTTGACTTCTCCAGCGGAGACCTCATTTTCTCGCTCAAGGAGGGCGGGTACGGTTTCTCCGCTTGGAGGCCAAGATCCACCGAGGCGATCCTTCATCGGCTTGTGGATATTCGACGCCTTTCGTGGTACGCCATGGACCCGCGCAATCCAAACCCGCGCTATCTGACCACGGGGGGAACGAGCGCCTACCTGGGAAGCGACGGCACATACCTGGTGGTGCTGGACCCGCGCGCCTTCTTCGTCGCACTGGTCGACGCCTCGTCCGGCAAGCTACTTGATTGGAAGACCAACAAAGACTTTGCGGGTTTCACCTCGAACCCGGAGACGCTTCAAGCGGTCAGTTTCCGAGCCGAGGAGAACTGCCTGCAGGTCTTGCTGAATTGGAGAGGAACGGAGAGCCGCAAGCGGACCCTCAACTGCGACGCGGTCCTTGAGATCGATGTGGAGGCGCGCGCTGCTGAGTAGCCGCTCTTTCCGTCGACAGTCCACCCGAGCCCAGGCGAGCCGCAATGCTCCCCTGCGCCAGAAAGCAAAGAGCTTTCCTCCTTTTGCTCATCCCGGTCAGAAGGAGGTCGAGGCCGCTCGCCAGCTGCCAGGGCCGGCGCGGCAAAAGGCAGTCACGGTGCGGGCATCATTGGCCAAGGATCCCTCCTCAGCGCATCTCAGTCTGGAACGAGGACGTGGGAGCTTCGATTGAGGCTTCCCAGGAGGAGCAGAACGGGGGACCCAGGGCTGGCCTCGACGAGGCTAGGGGCCGTATTTTCGCTGAGAAACAAGACCTGCGCTTGCCGCAAACCCATGAGAACCGCCGGGGGATCGCCGTTGATCCGAGGCCTGCGGCTCTCCTATCGTGGCCGAGGATCTTTAGTGAGGCTCCATCACGCGAAGGAAGAAGACGCTCTTGTTCAAGGATTCCTCCGCATGCCCAGAAAATGACGGCCTGTGCCCCACTGAAGACTGGAAAGTCGCGGCGTCCTTGGACTGACCCTCTTTCCCGTGGAAGCTTAGCCGCACGAAGTTCTCGTCCAAATCTGACGAAGGGATCCAGGCGCTTGCGGGAGCATCACGGAGGTGACCTGGCCTGGACGAGGGAGACCAGATACGAAGCGGTGGACGAAGCCCTCAGACAAAGGGAAGATCTGAATCTTGCGAAAGACCCTCGGTCGGCAGAGACTCCCTGCATCTTCTCCCGACGGGGCCTGCGGCCGACGCAGGGAATACTGACTCGAGGAAAACGACTGCGGGCAACGAACACCGGCCCGGGCGGTCTGACCGCGAGGGCCGATCCGGCAGCGCTGGAGGCAATCCTGATTCTCCACTAACCCCGGCCACCTCAGGAGAATTCCGATGAAGACTTTCCGTAAAGAGCTCGCCTTCAATATTCCTCGAAGGGAGGCCTATGTCAACATCACCTCTCAGGTGGAGCAGGCTTTGTCTGAAAGTGGAATTCGGGAAGGTCTTCTTCTTGTCAACTCAATGCATATCACTGCCTCGGTCTTCATTAATGATGATGAGGCTGGGCTTCACAGCGACTTTGAGACCTGGCTTGAGACGCTGGCTCCTCATCAGCCAACCAGCCGCTACCGGCACAATGATACCGGCGAGGAGAATGCCGACGCGCATCTGAAACGCCAGGTGATGGGGCGCGAGGCGGTCGTCGCCGTGTCCCAGGGTCGCCTGGATTTTGGCCCCTGGGAACAGATCTTCTATGGCGAGTTCGATGGCGGCCGGCGGAAGCGGGTCCTGATCAAGATCATCGGCTAGTAGTACTCATGGGAGCCGGGCGGCTGAGGACTGGCCTGATCCAAGGAAGTTCGGGGCCCCGCAGAGCCATGATGCCCCTCACTCCGCTTCACAGTACACTCAGTCCTCGATTCCCTGGCCGGAGTCGCAAGGAATCGGAGTTTTATGAGCCGAGCCGGGACTGACTTGGTCTGACGGCCCAATTCTCCCCCGGAGACTGCCCTTGGACGCCAAGAAGCTCCTAGCACAGATCCTATCTGAGTACTCCCTGCCCGTTCTAGGGGTGCATGGAGTGGCCCATTGGGCTCGGGTGCTGGAAAATGGGCGAAGACTCGCCTCCCTCACCGGCGCCGATCTTGAGATCATCGAGTTGTTCGCATTGCTTCATGACTCTCGGCGCCGCAATGAAGCCATCGATCCTGGGCACGGCAGGCGGGGGGCTGAGTTTGCCCGCCGCTTGCGCGGATCACTCATCGAACTTGACGATGCAAGATTTGAGCTTCTCGCCGAAGCGTGCACCCGGCACACGGAGGGGTTAACCGAGGGAGAGGTCACCTTGCAAACTTGCTGGGACGCGGATCGTCTGGATCTCTTCCGAGTGGCCATCCGACCCGCGCCCGCCCGGCTCTGCACCCACTGGGCTCAGGACCCCAAAATGCTCGAGTGGGCGATCCAGAGAAGTCTCTCGGGTAGAATCCCCTCGCTGGTGGAGGAGGAGTGGGGACTGAGGTTTGGCGCGGAATCGCGGGACCAAGGGGTGGGATGAAAAATACTCCCGAGGCCAAGAAGGCAATCCGAGCTGACCTCGCCTCCCGACCGGCCTGACTCAATAGGGTCGGCCCAGCCGGTTGACAGCCCCAGAGGGCAGGCCGCTTGGCCGACCGCGGAAATGGGCTGGGCCAATCCTGACCGCTCGAGACCGTTACGAACTAAGAGGGAGTACAGAATGGTCCTGTGGGTGATCAAAGTGGTCCTGGGAGTGGCCCTCATCCTCTCCGGGAGGCAACTTTTTTGGCTCTTCGTCGCCGGCACAGGATTCGTGGTCGCCCTCACCCTGGCCGCACAGACTTTGGCCTACCTGCCTCCGGCCGAGATTGTCCTCATCGGTTTGGCGGCGGGACTAGTCGGGGCCGTGTTGGCATTGCTGGTTCAGAAGGTGGCGATCGCCGTAGCAGGGTTCCTGGCCAGCGGATATGTCATTCTTGGCCTGGCGGCCATGGCGGGCATGGTCCAGATCCAATACGACTGGCTCGTCTTTCTGGTCGGCGGGATTCTCGGAATGTTGCTGGTCTTATCGGTGTTTGAATGGGCCTTGATCATCCTTTCTTCCCTCACGGGAGCCATCCTCATTGTCCAGACCATCGGAATCTCCTCCTTAACGGGCTACCTGCTGGTCCTCGTCGCCACCCTTGTTGGGATCTTCATCCAAGCCGGAGCTCTGACCGAGGAGGCCCACCGAGCGAAGGACAAGGATAAGTAGAAAAGGAGAGATGAACATGCGGCTCAGCGCCCGGAATATCCTCAAGGGAAAGATCACTAGGATTCAGAGGGGAGCGGTGAACGCGGAAGTGGTCCTGGAGTTGCCAAACGGACCCGAGATCGTTTCCATCATCACCCAGCACTCGCTCGATACACTCGGGCTGAAAGAGGGGTCACAGGCTTACGCAGTGATCAAAGCCTCCAGTGTCATGATCGCCGTGGACGATTAGAGCTCCGACCGAGCGAATCCGTCCCGGTATGATTCCAAACCTCCCGGCGCGGCAAGCCGGGCAACGCCTCCAGCGGAGCAGCCGCTAACGCCGATTCGACAGGAGGCGATCCACGGACGCGGGCCAAATCCCCCTTGGGGACGCTCCCTGCGTGACGTGCGCATCCCGGTTACCGTGCCCTCGTCCAGGGCTTCTCGGTTGGCAGACCTCACCATCCTCGGCGAGGTACATCGCTGAACGCAATCCCTAGCCGTGCGGCCCTTGGCTTCCGGGACGTGGGCGGCCCCTGGATGGATTCTCCTTCGCGATCACTCAACCGTCACGCTCTTGGCGAGGTTCCGCGGCTGATCCACATCGCAGCCACGCAGCACTGCGATGTGGTAGGCCAGCAGCTGAAGCGGGATCACTGTGAGGACCGGACTCAGCATCCAGAAAACGGGAGGCACCCAGAGGATGTGGTCGGCCTTGGAGCGGATGAGTTCGTCCCCGTCGGTGCCCACCGCAACCACCGTTCCGCCCCGAGCCTTCACCTGTTCGATCTGGTTGAGCATCTTGTCATACCAGGGATCCTTGGGCGCAACGGCCAGGACCGGCATTTCGCGGTCCACGAGCGCGATGGGACCGTGCTTCATTTCTCCGGCCGGGTAGCCTTCGGCATGGATATAGGAAATCTCTTTGAGTTTCAGGGCCCCCTCATAGGAAATCGGCATATTGATCCCGCGTCCAAGGTACAGGCAGTGCGTCATATCCCGAAGGGCACGAGCAACTTCCAGGACCTGATCCTCCCGTTCGAGGCATTGGCTGACCAGGCCGGGAAGCTTGCGCAGTTCCGCCACTCGTTCCCGCCGCTCGCGGTCCCTCAGAGTTCCCCGCATCTGACCCAGCAGGATGGCCAGCATGTAGAGATCAACCAGCGGCGCGGTAAAAGCTTTGGTCGAAGCCACTCCGATCTCCGGACCGCTTTGCATGGTCAGGAACCCATCCGCCAAACGCATGGCTTGGGAGCCGATCACGTTGACAATGCTCCAGACGGTGCATCCTTTGCGCTTGGCCTCTTCCATAGCGGCCAGCGTATCGGCCGTCTCTCCAGACTGGCTTATGGCAATCACCAAGGTGTTCGAGTCCAGCACCCGATCCCCATAGCGAAACTCGGAGGCAACTTCGACTTCGGAAGAGATTCGGGCCAAGCGCTCCAGCAGCAGCCGCCCGACCATTCCTGCGTGATAGGCCGTGCCACAGGCAATCAGGACAACTCTGCGCAAACGCTGTGCTAAGTCGCCCCCCAAGTGAAGGTCAGGCAAGGAGATTGCGCCCTGCTCGAAGTCGGCTCGCCCTGCGATCGTGTCTCCGATTGAACGCACTTGTTCGTGGATCTCCTTCTGCATAAAGTGCTTGTAGTTTCCCTTTTCCGCAGCAACCGGATCCCAGGAAACAGGCTGAAGCGCAAGGGCGACCGGATCACCCCGCAGATCGTAGGCCGTGAAGCCCTCCTTCGTTACCACGACCATTTGACCCGGGTCAAGGAAAGCCATCCGGCGCGTGTGCTCCAAGAGGGCCGGCATGTCGGAGGCAATGAGCATTTCCCCCTCGCCTTTCCCGACGACGACCCCTCCGGCGTTCCCAACTCGGGCCGCGACAATCTTGTCGGGCTCGCGCAGGGACATCACCACAATGGCGTGAGCCCCACGCAGGTTGTTGATGGCACGCCGCGTCGCCTCCGCCAGCCCGCAACCAGCCTGCAGGTAACGATCGACCAGGTGCGCGATCACCTCCGTATCGGTGTCGGACTTGAATTCCACCCCCTCGGCCTTCAACTCCTCCTTGAGAGGAAGAAAGTTCTCCACAATTCCGTTGTGGACCACGACCACCTCGCCCGAGGCGCTGATATGCGGATGAGCATTGCGCTCACTGGGCTCGCCGTGCGTCGCCCAGCGCGTATGCCCGATGCCAATATGCCCCGCGACGGGAGCCGCTTGGACTTTGTCCAGCAGGTTTGAGAGCTTGCCCATCTCACGCCGGATCTCAAAATGGCCATCCGTGATCACCGCGATGCCGGCCGAATCGTAACCGCGGTACTCCAGGCGTTTCAGCCCATCCAAGAGAATGGGTGCGGCCTCCCGCGGCCCAATGTAGGCCACGATTCCACACATGGACGCATCCTCCTTGACTCGCTTGCGCTATTGCCGTTTTCGAAGCGCTCGCTGACTTCTTCGGCAGGACAGCGGCAGGCACGAGGGCGCCCCGACTATGCGGTGGCGCCTCATGAGAAGTGGCACACGCTGGCCCGCCCAGAAGAACAATTACTGAGCGCTGGCTGACCACTTCGACAGCCCTTGTCGGCGGGGTTTGCCTCGCCGTGTTCCGCTGTCGATCGGGGCGGACAGGGGTCCGCGCTTGGGGAAGGGTTCGGGGGGTGGCTCACCCGGAGGGCATCCGCTGATCTCTCGATTTTCTCTCCGGTCATAATCCGGAGATTAGCCTCGCCTTGCGGCAAGGAACCCTCATCCTCGTCAACCCGGGCAGGATCGTTCTGTCCGGGTCCATGCGCTAGTCCTTCCCAGAATCTCTTTGTCGGCTCGCCTCCTGGTCGGCGATGGAGTGTGGTCTTGCCGATCTCGCCGGCTTGAGCATCGATTATACCATCGGCCTCGACCGCTCTTCCCACAGCGCCGGAGTATCTTTCGCGCCTCCAAAGACTCAAGAGAGCCGATCGCCTCGCGGCTGCGGAGCATCATGGCGAAGGTGAATTCGGCGACCCCTGATGTCCAATCGGCCTAATTCACAGGCTGTGGGCGAACGATGGCCATGTCCCCCAGCGCCGACCAACTGATTCGCAGATCCGCCAGAGAGCGGCGGTAGCTTACGCCCTCATCGAAGATCAAGACCGAGGTGGGGTTGTACCCAATGAGCAAGACCGTGTGCTCGTAGGGGGTGACCACGCTCGTTACGCCGTCGGAGGCCGTGTAGGGCTCGGGGGTTCCGCTGCCGACGTGCCCGGCCACCCACAGGATCACAGGGCGCCCTGCGGCGATCTCGCGGCGCAAGTCATCCAAGCTGAGGCCCACTCCCGCCTGAGCCGGAACGCCATAGGCGCGGAGCAGGGCCGCGACAGGCCCTGCGTAGACCCCATAGGCATGAGGGGGGACTTGCCCCCACCAACCGCTCGGATCTCCGACGAAGCCAGTCTGGGGGTCATCCGACCGAGGAAGCCTTTGGAAGAACTCGAGTTCGTTGATGTTCTTGCCCCAAAAGGCGGCCCAATCCACGGCCGATCGGGACTCGCAATCAAGTCCTAGAGTTTGAGGATAACTGTTCATTCCAGAGACATGGGCCTGCGGCGGGAGAGGCAAGGAGGCCCAAGAGGTGGCCGCCCCCGGCGGAATAGGCGACCCGCCGGGTTGGGGTGTCGAGGTCGCAAGGATAGCCAAGGGACCTCGTGCCTGGTCCTGCGTCGTCCCGACCGCAATGATTTCCCCTCGCAACAACTGTTGCCTTTGGGGAGGAACGGAATCGGGCACTTGCCCTAGCGCCGAGGAGAGCGCAGCAGAAGTACTGGCGGCCACGGCGAGCATTCCAACCAAGCCCACGGCAACCAGAATCTGGGGACCGGCAGCGCGCACGAGTCAAGACCTCCCCAATACCACGGGGAAAGATTGTACCGCTCCCCAACGCCGAGCAGAAGGCCCATATTCACTCGTCCATGGCATTATTCAGCGAGCCTTGATCCTCCAATTAGCAGGCTCCCCGAGGAAGCCACGACAGCCTTGAGGCCCATGAGCATTACGAGCGGCAAGGCTGCTGTTCCGGGTCCAGAAGGGTTGACGAGAGATCCCCTGCTGGCAGAGAGGCAAAATGCTGAAGCAGATCCCCAACGCCACGGACCTCCGCCGCTTGTGGAGCCGGCCTCATGACAGCTGACGCGCGGTCGCCCAAATTGGCAGGCGCGACCCGCTCCGCTCAAGCATCAGCGAATCCACTCACATCAAGAGTTGTCCGCAGATTCAGGCCCACTCATCCCCGGTTTTTTCCTTGGAGGTGGAGTCCCTGATCAACCCCCAGACACTCCTTGACCTCGGCATCCGCTAGGGTAGAATTCCGCAAGACGGTCCGGATTGCCTGCTCCGGACTCAAATCTGCGCCGATTCGGAGCCCCAGCTCAAGGAAGCACTCGCCATCAGGGGACCCGGGCTGACTCGGGCAGTGATCGCCCCCCATAGACACCGCTTTTCGGCTACGGCGATCGCGAGCGGCTCGAATTTTCTCGGGTTCATTCAACGTCGATGCCCAATTTGCTGATCGCAGTATTCGTTCTTGCCGTGCTTTTTGGGGCGATGAATGGCTATGTGGATAGCTCGGCCATGGTCGCCACCGTGATCGCCTCTCGGGCTCTTCCGCCGCGTCTGGCGCTGGGATTGAGCGCCCTGGCCGGATTCTTAGGACCCTTCCTCTTTGGGACCGCGGTGGCCGCCACCATTGGGTCCAACTTGCTGGTCCCCACTGCGATTACGTTCCAAGACCTTCTTTCCGGCCTCGGCGCTGCGGTCCTGTGGAACTTTCTCTCCGTGAGACTCGGGATTCCCTCCAGTTCTACCCATGCTCTTCTTGGGGGGCTCCTCGGAGCCGGCCTCATCTCGGGCGGGGCGGCCGCCGTGAAAGCTCAGGGGCTGACCCTCGCTCTAGTTGCCCTTTTTACCTCCCCGCCCCTCGGCCTCCTCGCCGGCTACGTCGTGATGCGCCTGACGGTCTGGCTTTCATGGGACGCCTCACCGCGGGCCAATAACTTCTTCCGGTGGGGACAGGTGTTGACCGTGTTTGCCCTTGCCTTGGCCCACGGAGGCAATGACGGCCAGAAGTCGATGGGAGTCATGACCCTGGGGCTACTGGTCTCCGGTCTGATCACCGGCTTTCGCGTTCCGCTATGGGTGGTCGCCCTCAGTGCCCTGGCCATGGGAAGCGGCTCGTTCTTCGGGGCCTGGAGGGTGATCCGCACCGTGGGAGGGGGAATCATTCGCATCCGACCGATTCACGGGTTCACTGCGCTCCTGAGCTCAGCGATTGTGGTCCTCGCGGCAACCCTGCTCGGAGGACCGGTAACCAGCACCCAGGTTCTCAGCACGAGCATCATGGGAGTGGGGAGCGCGGAGCGCCTGGGCAAGGTCCACTGGGAGGTGGGGCGGGACATGCTCATTTCCTGGATCCTCACCATCCCAGCAACCGCGGCGGTAAGCGCGATCCTATCCCTCGCCCTGAGGCGATTCCTCTAGCGCAATCGCGTTCCTGCTCGAACGAGCCAAAACCGCGACGAACCCGAGAAGGATCGAGCGCATGATCGCCTTGCCTCAGGTCTGGAAACCGCCCTCTCGCAAGGTGCGGCCGCTGACCCCCCTCGCCCCGTCGGTGTGGCCGTGGTGGCCTCGGCCCGGACCGCAGGCTCGGGAAGAGTCCCTACGCCGCATCGTAATGCGGGGTTCCATCATGCTCATGGTGATCGGTCAATAGCCAGGTCTCAAGTTGAGCCCGCCAAGAACTTCGCCACAAGCTGGCTGGCTTCCTCGAAAGCCACTGCCCCCGCTTGAATCCAATGGATCTGGGGATCGTCCGGCCGAAACCAGTTTGACTGGTGACGGATGAGGCGCCGTGTCGCCTGGCGGATCGCCGCGACACACTCCTCCATGGTCAAACTCCCGCGAAGATATTCAATGATTTGCCCATAACCCAGAGCCGAAAACGCTGGAAGATCTGGAGAGAAGCCGCGGTCCAGCAGATCTTGCACCTCACGCACCCAACCCCGTTCAAGCATTTCATCGATCCGTCGGTCCGCGCGGGCATAGAGCTCCTGGCGAGGTCTGGTCAAGCCGATCTGCAAGCTGAGAAAAGATACCGGGCCGTGCGTCCGCAGGCTGGAAAAGGGCTCACCAGTTCCTAGCACAACCTCCAGCGCACGGATGGTGCGACGCACGTTTCGGGCGTCGATGGATGCGGCCGCGCGAGGATCCCTGCGTTCGAGCTCCTCGTGCAACGCGCGCCCGCCGTCGCTGCGGGCCCGCTGTTCCAGTTCGCGACGGAGCTGGAGGTCGGGGGGCGCTGGCGGAATTTCCCAGCCCTCGAGGATAGCGTGCACGTACTGACCAGTTCCCCCAGCAAGGATCGGCAGGTGATGGCGGAAGAGAACTCCCTCGATTTCGTGCAACGCCCGCGCCCGATACAAAGCCAGGCTCCAGGGCTGATCAATGTCGGTCACATCGACCAGATGGTGAGGAATTCTCATCCTTTCTTCGCGCGAAGGTTTGGCAGTGCCAATATCCATGCCGCGGTAGACCAGCCGCGAATCCGCGGAAAGGATCTCCCCCTCGAAAACCTCGCACAGCCGCACTGCCAACTCGCTCTTGCCAACTGCTGTCGGCCCGACAACAGCGACCAAGTGCGGGAGAGGGGGTCCATCCAGTCGGGTGCGGCTGTTCCCTTGAACAGTCATGATCCTATCTTTTTCTCCTCTTGAAGACGGAGCCGGATTCCGGCTCTGCTGGGGGGCGCCAACCGGAGCCTTTCTCCGCAGCGGCTTTCCTCTTGGACCCTGCGCCGATCCAAGAAGGGGTGCTCGGCTGAACGACTCGAAACGGTCCGAACCGCACGACCTCAGCGCTGGGTCTCCCGCGATTCGGGGGAGAGTCGCTCCCTCCTGGGAGCGCGGGTTCTTCGACGAGAGCTTCTCTGGTTGCGGCGACCCGCCTGGCACAGAATCTCATAGAAATTGAGAAGGTGCGCCACCGTCACCTCGATGCCATAGCGGCCTGCTGTTTCCATGGCCCCCAAGCGAAGGCGCTGGCGCAACTCCGCGTCCCCGGCCATGCGGGTGACCATGGCGGTGAAAGCCCCAAGATCGTTGTCCGCCAGCAGACCGTTCCTCTCATGCTCGATCAGGTCGCCGACCCCGGGAGAAGCGATGCCCACGGCGGGCAAACCAGCGGCCATGCCTTCGGTGATCGTCAGCGGATGCACCTCCGAGACCGATGCCGTGACGAAGAAATCGGCCGCTCGAAGGTAGCGGGGCAGGTCTTCGTAGCCGATCTGACCAAGGAAGTGAACGCGACCTTCCAATCCGCCTTGGTGGGCCTGATCCTCCAGGTTGTCGCGCTCCGGTCCTTCGCCGACCAGGGCCAGGTGGACCCGGGGACAGGCGGCCGCTACTCCCCGGAAGGCTCTCAAGAGGAAAGCCAGGTTCTTTTCCGGCCCCAGCCGTCCAACGTAGACCGCCAGGACCGTTTTCTCTGAAAGGCCCAACCGATCCTTGAGCTGATCCGGGGTTGCCTCGCGGAAGGGCGCAAGCTCGATCCCGTTTGGGACGATCTCGATTGCCGATTTGACCCCCAGATTGCGCAGAACTTGGCACAGTCCAGCCGAGGGCGCGATGACCAGCGAGCACTCGCGACAGAAGCTCGCCAGGTAGGCCTGCAGGACGGCTGTCGTCAGGATTTCGGGAAACGCGGGAACATAGTACTGGGCATAGAGATCGTAGCGGGTATGGTTCGTGAAGACAACAGGAACTCCCAGCGGGACGGCATAGCGCAGGGCAAGTTGACCACTTACAAAAGGGTGATGCACGTGCAGGAGGTCCATCGAGCGGATGAGACGTCGGATCTCAGGGGTATGTCTCCATCCAAAGGAGAAGCCTGTATTCGACACGGGCAGGCCTGGAGACCGCCAGACATTGGGCTCCGCGTCATGAAATTGTTCATGGCCGAATGTGAAAACGAAGACCTCGTGACCCGCACGCTCCAGGGTGCGTTTGATCAATGCGATGTGGGTCGTCACTCCGCTGACATGGGGCGTGTAGATGTCCGCCATCATTCCAATGCGCATACTCCCCTCATTCGGACGAATCGTAGGCCAGCCAGACATTACCGTCAAGGAAAGAATACCCAGCGTCAGGCGAGACCCTCAAACCCCTCAAAGCCTATGCCACCTTCCCTCATCTTTCGAGATCATCGCTGCGGACGAGCCGGCCCTCCAGCGCGGAGGGTGGCAACCTCCAGTGGAGGGGGCCTGAGTCTCCGCCCCGCTGAGGGCGGAAACCCTTGCCGATGAGCTCGCTGGGTTGCTCGCTGCCTCCGGTGCGCGGGAGGAGCCCAGGACCGGAGGAACGCCCGGCGCCTCGAAAACTGGACAACACCTTGGGACATTAGATCGGCTCCAGAAATGCCTCGCTAACGCTCCCCGGATGGGAAATCCTCCCGCCTTGGCTGACGCCACCATCTCCTGCCGCCAGCCCAAGGGAGTGACATCTGTTCAGATTTGATTTCAATCCTTGCGATCTCATGCCAAACAGCCCAGGGCAGGAATCCCTGATCCGCCCCTTTGGGCCCTGACCCTTGGGGGGCCTGTCAGCCATCCTTTTTGGGTCGGATTTGCCTCCTTGGCAATAACCCGGGCCCAAGCTTCGCTCTTGGAGGCAAAAAGTTGACAAGACGTCCTTCACTGCTATAATCGTCAAAATAAGTGGGCTCAGGTGCCGCCCCGAGATTCGCATACGCCGTGCCCTCGGGAACGATCCTGTCTTGCGGTTCTACGATGGGCCATTCGTAGTTTGCGCATCGCCCCTCAGAATCCAGTGGGGATTTCGAACAATCAAACAGGCGGCATCAACCCGGTCGGGTCCGAAGTCGCATATCTTTCCGGCAGGGCGTGATGCGTAAGGCATGAACAAGGGCCCCACGCCAGGGAGGTGCCATTCCCTCAATGCAAACTGTGCCCAGCTCGACCTAGTCAATGAAGGGAGGTGGATGAGCGCCAGCTGCCGCCGCATGGCGGTACCTGCCCGCGGAAACGATTGGCTTGTTCTTGAGCTTCTCATCGGCAAGAGCATGGTTCGTCGGATAGAGGGGAAAAGGAGGAGTTGAAATGAAGGCTCGATATGTATTAACCGCGCTGTTCATTCTTTCCATGGTGCTGGCAGCCTGCGCGCCCGCAGCCACGGCTCCGGCCGCTTGCAAGACGGACGCCTTCGGCTGCGCAGTGTTCAAGCCAGGGGCGCCAATCGTTATCGGGGTGGGCGCGCCCATGACCGGTGGCAACGCGTCCTTCGGCATTGATATCTCCAATGCCCAGAAGATCGCGGCGACGGACGCCGCAACATTCGATGGTCACCCGTTCCAGATTGACGCCGAGGACGACGGCGGGACCGCAGAGGGCGGCGCGGCGGTCGCCAACAAGTTCGTCTCCGAACCCAGCGTGGTCGCCGTGGCAGGACACGTCTTCTCCGGCGCCACACAGGCGGCGATCCCCATCTACGAGAAGGCCGGCATCCCGATGATGTCACCTTCCGCGACCAATCCGGCCCTGACCCAATCCGGGTCCAAGGTGTTCAACCGGCTGGTCTTCACCGACGCGGAGCAGGGCAAGTTCGCGGCCCAGTACCTCTACAACAAGCTCAACGTCAAGCAGTTGGCGGTCATGGACGATGGCGCAACCTACGGAGCTGGCCTTGCCGGCGTGGTCAAAGACACTTTCACCAGCCTGGGTGGCACCGTGGTTTCCTACACGACCATCACCCCCGGCCTGGCCGACTACAGCGCGCCTCTAGCCGCCGTTGCCTCCAAGAAGCCTCAGGCGCTTTTCTATGGCGGCTATGTTGCCGAAGGCGTGATCATCGCCAACCAGATGGCCCAGTCCGGGTTAAAGGGCGTGATCCTGTTCAGCGATGACGGCGTCTACGGTGCCGACTTCATCAGCCGCGCCGGGCCCAATGCTGAGGGGGCCTATGCCACGGGTCTGATCCCGCCGCCCTCGCCTGCCAAGACCAAGTTCGACGCAGAGTATCTGGCGGCCTACGGACAGCCAGCCGGGAAGCTCTCCCCGTACAGCTGGACCGGGTACGATTCCGCCGCGGTGCTCATCCATGTGATCGAGCAGGTGGGGATCCAGGGCTCGGACGGGAACTTGTATATCCCGCGCGGAGCGCTGGTCACGGCGGTGCGGAGCATCAGCGGGTACCAGGGGATCGCCGGAGTGGTCACCTGCGATCCGACCGGCGAATGCTCCGCCTCGGGACCGACCTTCTATCAGGTCAAGAACGGGCAGTGGGTGATCGCCGGGTCCTGATCCGGTGTTGCCAAGATTGTTGGTATGATCTAGGAGGCGGGGCAGGAAGGAGGATGCCTGCCCCGCCTGCTTGACGGGCTTGGGAAGATCCGCCTGGTCTTCCAACTTCTGAGAGTGGACTTCATGCAACCTGCCGTTGCCCTGCGCAGCCGAATCCCCCTAACCCCCTTCCAAATCGCCCAGATCGTCATCGGGATCGCGTTCACCATTTACCTTGTCTATCGTTTCTACGTCGTTCTCGTCGTGCAGCGCACGTACGGTCCCGATACCTGGTTGCGATTGGCGATCTCCGGACTTGTCCTCGGGGCCGTGTACGGCCTCATCGCCATCGGATACACGCTCGTCTATGGCATCCTGTTCATGATCAACTTCGCCCACGGCGATATCATGATGGTCGGGTGCTTTGGAGGGTACTTCGTGTTCGAGGCGCTGCGGGCGATCCATGCGCCGGGGGGCAGTTTCCTCGATGTCTACCCCATCCCCTCCGTCCTGCTGGCCTTTGCGGGCGGCATGGGGGTCGCCGCCGTCGGCGGCTATTTCCTGGAAAAGATCGCCTATCGTCCCTTGCGCAACGCGCCGCGCCTAGTCCCGCTCATCAGTGCCATTGGCGCCTCGATTTTCCTCGAGAACGCAGCGCAACTCTTGTTCGGTAGCCAGCCTCGCGACTACTCCAATCCTGCCGTTCTGACCCGAGGCACGGGATGGAATCTGTACGTCGGAGGAACGGCGGTCGTGGTGACGTATACGGGCGTATTCACCTTCGTCCTGTCAATCCTGATGCTGATCGGTCTTTATCTGCTGGTCCAGCACACGCGGCTCGGGCGTGCCATGCGCGCCGTCGCCGAGAACAAGCCGGTCGCATCGCTCATGGGCATTGATGTGGACAGCGTGATCAGCCAGACCTTCATCATCAGCGGCGCGCTGGCGGGAGCGGCGGGCGTGATGTGGGGCGTTCATCTGGGGTTGGTCTATTACTATGTCGGGTTCGTCCCCGGCATCAAGGCATTCACGGCCGCGGTCCTGGGCGGGATCGGAAATGTTCCCGGCGCCATGCTCGGCGGGGTGTTCCTTGGCGTGGTCGAGGCTTTGGGCCCTCCAATCCTGGGATGGAGCTTCCAGCTGGCGGATGTCATTGCCTTCGCGATCCTCGTGCTGGTCCTTGTATTCCGACCGACGGGCCTTCTGGGAGAGGTGCTGACGGAGGCGAAGGTATGACCCGCGACCGCCTGCGCCAGTCGCTGACCACGGGCGCGATTTTCGGCGTCGTCCTGGTCTTTCTCGTGCTGATCGGTTTCCAGGCGACTGCCGCCCAATTGATCGGCGGCCTTATCGGCAACGGCTATTCGATCGCGATTTCCGGAACCTCCGGCCTCGGCCTCGACATGCTGGTATTCTTTGCCCTGATCGGCCTGTGGGCCGGGATGAGCGCGGCACGAAGAAGAACCCCTGACCTCTGGAGCTACGCGCTGGAAGGGGCCGCCGTCACGGGGGCCGTGTCGGGCGCGGCGTTGGCCTTGTTTGGATTCCTTGTCGATCAGCTGAGCGCGGCCGGGGTCGCCTTGAGTGCGTATCTTGCCCAGATGGTGACCTCCAATACCCAGCTTTTCATCCTGAACTTGCCGGCGACCCAGGTTGCGGTGCTCTATTTCGCCCTCATCCTCCTTTCGTCTCTCCTGGGGGCGGTGATGATGCGCGGCATGGTCCGCGCCTCCTGGCCGCAGAGGCTAAATGACCACCTGGGACGCCCCTTCGCGCGCCTGGGAGGATGGTTGAGCCACACCCTCCACAGGGTTACGGCCAACCGAGGCTCCCGCTACAGTTTGTATGGCGTGCTGATCCTACTGGCCATCCTCATCCCGCAGGGTCTCGGACCGTTCTGGAACTACACCTTGGGGACCGTGTTGATCTACGTTCTCCTTGGCCTGGGTCTCAATGTCGTCGTCGGCCTAGCGGGCCTGTTGGACCTTGGCTACGTGGCCTTCTACGCGATCGGTGCGTACACGGTAGCGCTGCTCACGGCTCCTGCTCCCCACCATCTGCTCTGGAGCTTCTGGATCGCCCTGCCGATTGGTATCGCGGTGGCTGCCCTGGCCGGGGTCGTGCTCGGGGTCCCCGTCTTGCGGCTGCGCGGTGATTACCTGGCGATCGTCACCCTGGGCTTTGGCGAGATCCTGGGCACTCTAACCCGGGCGGACGCACTGACCTCGTTCACCGGCGGGCCGATGGGTGTCAAGGATGTCGCCGGCCCCACGCTCTTCGGCCTATCCTTCTCAAGCGGCGCCGACTATATCTATTTGATGGCGCTGGGGACGATCGTCATCATCTTGATCACGACGCGGCTCCAGAATTCCCGGGTGGGACGAGCCTGGGAGGCCATGCGCGAGGATGAAACGGTGGCCCGCGCGATGGGAGTCAACACCCTGGTCCAAAAACTGCTCGCCTTCGGGATCGGGGCCGCCTTTGCCGGCATGGGCGGGGTCATCTTCGCTGCCCGAAACCAGTTCACCGGCCCGGACGACTACACGCTGATGGTTTCGATCAATGTGCTCTGCCTGGTGATTGTGGGGGGGATGGGGAACATGCCAGGCGTGATCGCCGGAGCCCTGGTCCTCAAGGGGTTGCCCGAGGTACTCCGCCAGCTCCAAGACTATCGGCTGGTTGCCTTTGGGGCGCTGTTGGTCGTGATGATGATCGTGCGGCCCGAAGGGATTCTTCCCTCGCGCCGCCGCAGGCTGGAAGTGCATGCGGCCGAGAGCCCTCCCCAAACCGATTCGGAAGGCCCCGGCGACCGGGAAAGGCTGGCTCGCAATGACGGCCGCTCTTGAAACCCGGCAGCTCACCAAGTCCTTCGGGGGCCTGATCGCCGTCGGCCGGCTGGATTTGGTCGTTCCCGAACACCGCATCTCCAGCGTCATTGGCCCCAACGGAGCCGGGAAGACTACGGTCTTCAACTGCGTCACGGGATTTTACCCGGTGGATTCGGGTGACATCCTCTTCTTTGGCCGCTCCCTCCTCGGGCTCGCCCCTAATCAGATCACCTATCGGGGGATTGCCCGCACCTATCAGAACATCCGCCTGTTCGCAAACATGACGGCGATCGAGAACATTCTGGTCGGAGAGCATCCCCGTCTGCGATCCGTGTGGGTGGAAGCCATCCTGGGAACGCGCCGCATGCGCGGAGAGGAACAGTCTGCCATCGCAGATGCCAACCGACTCCTGCAATTTGTCGGCCTAAGCGGAATGGGGGACGTACTGGCGCGGAATCTGCCCTACGGAGCCCAGCGGCGGCTGGAACTGGCCCGGGCCCTGGGCAGCCAGCCCAAGCTTCTGCTCCTGGACGAGCCCACGGCCGGAATGAATCCGAATGAGACCGGCGGGATGATGCGCTTCATTCAGCGGCTGCGGGACGAATTGGGAATTACGATCCTCCTGATTGAACACGACATGCGGGTGGTTATGGGGATCAGCGAGCAGGTTACGGTTTTGGACTACGGCTTGAAGATTGCCGAAGGGACCGCTCTGGAGATCCAGCGCAACCCTCGGGTCATTGAGGCCTACCTAGGCCGTGGAGCCTCCTCGGGCTTGGGAGGGGCCAATCTGGCCGCCGCCTAGAAGCCGCACCAGGATATCCGCCGATGCCTTTGCTCGAAGTCTCAAACCTTCACTCCTATTACGGGAACATCCACGCACTCAAGGGAATCTCGCTGACCGTTGAACAAGGGGAGATCGTAAGCCTCATCGGCGGCAACGGGGCCGGAAAGTCAACCACCCTGCGGACCATCTGCGGGCTGCTCAAGCCGCGCCAGGGTCTGGTGCGCCTCGATGGAGAGGATCTGGCCGCCTATCGAGCTCACCAGATCGTGCGGAAAGGGGTGGCCATGGTTCCGGAGGGCCGCGGCATTTTCTCGCGTCTGACCGTGGCAGAGAATTTGGACCTTGGGGCATACAGCCGCGACCGCCGGGACTCTGTCCACCAGGATTTGGATCGGGTCTTCTCTCTCTTCCCTCGGCTTCAGGAACGTAGTCACCAGGTGGCGGGGACTCTCTCTGGCGGCGAACAGCAAATGCTCGCCATCGGCCGGGCTTTGATGGCCCACCCCCGCCTGCTGCTCATGGACGAGCCATCGATGGGCCTCGCCCCGATTCTGGTGGAAAGCATTTTCGATACCATCCGCGGCATCAACCGCGAAGGCACAACCATCCTGCTGGTTGAGCAGAATGCTCTTATGGCTCTTTCCGTTGCCGCCCGGGGCTATGTCCTCCAGACCGGCACGATAGTCCTGCAGGACACGGCGAAAAACCTGCGGGACAATGAAATGGTTCGCAAGGCCTACCTCGGGGAAAGCTGAGTTTCTCGCCGCGGCAACCGATCCCCATGGCCATCGAGATCCTCACCATCGGCACAGAACTCTTGCTCGGCGACATCCTCGACACGAACGCCCGAGCCATCGCCCTGGCCCTGCGAGAATCCGGCCTTGACCTACACTGGATCTCGACCGTGGGCGACAATGCGAGCCGCATCGCGCAGTCGCTCCGACTGGCCACCTCCCGAGCCGAAGGCGTCATCACAACCGGCGGGCTGGGCCCCACTGTGGACGACCCGACGCGCGAAGCCGCCGCTGAGGCGTTCGGCCTGCCGCTGGAATTCCGCCCGGAACTCTGGGAGGGAATCTCTGCCCGCATGTCGCGTTGGGGGCGGGCCCCCACGGAGAACAACCGCCGTCAGGCCTTCCTGCCTCGGGGTGCCCTTCCCATCGAGAACCCGGTGGGGACCGCGCCCGGGTTTATCGTGGAGACCTCAAGTTCCGCCGTGCTCTCGCTTCCGGGCGTTCCCCGCGAGATGGAGCACATGCTCAACGCCACCGTCATCCCTTACCTACGAGAAAAGTCGGGGGCGCCCAGCCTGATCCGTTCCACGGTCCTTCACCTGGTTGGGTTGGGTGAATCCCAGATCGATGACCGCGTGGGAGACCTGGAGCGACTCTCCAACCCGACAGTGGGGCTGGCGGCCCACAGCGGGATCATCGATGTCCGAATCACGGCCAAGGGGAACCACCCGGATCAAGTGCAATCCGCGCTGACACGAATAGCCTCTGAGGTCCGCCGACGCTTGCCGGAGGCGGTCTTCGGCCAGGACGATGAAACCCTGGAGGAAGACATCCTGGCCCGCCTAGCCGCCCGGGCTTTGAGGCTGGCCACGGTGGAATGGGGAACGGGCGGAAAGCTGTCCGGACGGCTTGGCGCCACCCAGGCTCGCGAAAGCTACTCCGCGGGTCTGACACTGCCGGGCTCGGCCGCCGATCTGGCTGAGGTGAAGGGCCTCACTCAAGATTGGGGGCGCCAGCGCGCAAGCCAGTGGACGCTGGGCCTGTCGGTCCGACGCAGTACACCCGATTCGGAAGCTCTCATCGTGATTGCGAGCCCGGAGGGGGTTCAGGAGACCTCGCGCCTGTTCAGTGGACCGCCCGCGAGTGCAGAACGCTGGGGGGTCAACGTGGCTCTGTACCTCTTATGGAAAAACCTCGGTGCGAACAAGATTGGCCCCGGAAAACTGGCCTGATATAATCTCGGGGCAGTCTGGCGGGTGTGGCCAAGCGGCAAGGCACTTGCTTCCCAAGCAAGGATTCGCGGGTTCGAATCCCGTCACCCGCTCTCAAAGCCAGAATCAAGTGCATTTGGCCTCCAATCGGAGGCCGAATGCTTTGAAAGGCACTTACCCGGGAATCAAGTGCCCCTGGGATCGGGGCAGGCCTCTTGAGATTAGTGCTTCAAGAAAGCCGAATCCTCCACTTGCATGCCCTGGAAGGAGATTGATCCGAGTGGGAGAGACGCTTTATTCTGTATCTCGTTTTCAATCAGTCCGCAGCCCTTTTTCCTCAGCATCGCCACACGATGCCGCAACCTGTCCCCCAGTGTCGGACCTCTGTCGCCAATAGTGACGTTCCTATCAACTCCTCTGCTATTTGCTGCTCTCCGACGCCTTCCCATTTGCTCGGCCTTCTTCCTCATTCGAATGAGCTTCACATTGCCTTGTTTATCGTCTTAACGGCGGCGACCCGTCAGTCGGAGTAGGAAGAGAAACATGTTGATGAAGTCCAGGTAAAGTTGGAGCGCCCCCATGATACCGAACTTCAACCCCGGCTCGCCATCCATGCTCATTTCCGCTGCCCTGCGGCCGATGCGCTGGGTATCGAAGGCGGTGAGGGCCGTGAAAACCAGAACACCTACGATGCTGATGACCGTATCCAGAGGGCTGCTATTGACAAACAGGTTAATCACCATCGCAATGATCAGCCCGAGGACCCCCATCATCAGGTAAGTCCCCATCTTGGATAAATCCACCTTGGTGGTATAGCCGATGACGGACATGGCCCCGAACAACGCCGCGGTTGAGGCAAATGCCAGGAAAACCGACCCAATACTAAAAGCGAGCAACACCATCGAGAGCGTGAATCCGTTCAAGGCAGCATACACGAGGAATAGCATGGTCGCCGTGCCGGTAGAAAGCCGGTTTAATCCGCGGCTTATTGCAATGACCAGACCAAATTCGGCCAGGACTGCGATCAACAAAACAATGGGGTTCAAGGCAAGATCGATCAGCAGCGGTGAGGTCGCAGTGATAGACGCAACGACGGCTGTGACCAGCATCCCTAGAACCATCCAGACATATACCTGGCGCATGATTGACTGTAGATCGATCCCCCCTGCCATTGGATACGACCAACTTTCGTTCCGATTCCAAGCGCTCATCTTGACATCTCCATTTGAGGGTGGTGTTCTATTCTAAAGCGAATTACCTTGACATTCGTATCCTTCGCAATAGTCATTCGAGGTAAATGGACGGCTATCCGACCAAGTCTTTAATTGAGTGACCCAGGAACTGGTCCTTTCAAGTGCGATTACCCGTGTTACTGTCTTTTCTGTGTTGAGGCCCACCGTGTGTCATGTACCTAGCATGACATATCTGCGACCCACCTGTCGTCGGAAGAACGAGGGTTTTCACATCCACATTTGTGGATAAGAAATCCCTACGAAATGTCAGCCTGATCTTCAAGCTCTTGCATAAGGTATGAAGACGGCTGATCGCGGCCTTTGTTAACACCTCCTTCACAAGGGATACCCTGCTGAGAGAAAGGGGCCGAAGGCATGAGGAGTTCACCCGATGCTCCCACATTCCTGACAGGAAGGCCTTCGCGGAAGCCATCACTCTATCGAGGGGTCGAACTCCGGAGTCCCGCCCGTAGAGGACAGGTTCGCCTGTATCCAGATCGCTGCCAACAAGAGCCACCCAAGCGCCCATGATCTGGGTGAAGCGGAGGTCCGGAGGTATGCCACGTGCAATGATGCGCTCCGAGAATCGCCGCCTGTCTCGGTAGTTTGACGGTCCAGATGACATCTCCGCCGCCAGTCGTTGGATCCGCGAGTCCTTTGGATCGGCGTCAACCGTCTCCATGAAAAGGCGCTCCCGGAAGTCTGCCAGTCCGAGTTCCGCCCTCTGGACGGCCAGGACGGCGGCGTCCTCGGTCCCGATCGAGGCCCCTACCAGCAAGTCGGGTCTGAAGCCCAACCCAAGCAGGGTGCGCAGGGCGCCCGCCTGCAGTGGACCACGCGAGACCCCGCCCCCCCCCAACGAGAAGGCCAAACACCTGTTCATGACCCACCTTCCCGTCCCAGCGCGTCAGGCGGCTTCCTTTCGCCCGGCGCTGCCTCGCCGACGCCGAGAACCTCATGGTGGCTGTCCAGTGTCACCAGCTCCTCCGGCTTCGAGGCCACTAGGGACTGGCTGCTCTTCCGTCTGATCACCGGATCCCGAGCGGAACTCCCGGCCTGCTACGGATTCCAACCCTCACGGTGCAGTGCGCCACGTTCCAACCACCGCCGAAGCCGGTCCCCCATCAGTCCGCGCATCGCCCGGATCCTTCGATCATCGAATCGGCAATAGGCACTCCAGCCTCCTTCGGCACGGATACTTGATGCTCAGAAGGCGCACTGGCGGCCCGCGATTGACAGTCAGGCCTCGGTACTGTAAGATTGGCCTATCTCGGATAATTAGCAATATGGCTAAACAACTGAGTTGGGGCCTCCTGGAACGAACAGTTCGCCAGAGCGGGATGCACCTCTTCTCTCCTCAGGATCTGCAGCACCTCCTCGGTGCATCGGAGATCTCCATCCGCTTCCTGCTCACTCGTGCGACCAAGCGAGGCGATGTCCACAAGCTGCGCCGGGGACTCTATTCCCTATCGGACAGCGAGCCCTCCGAACTCGCAATCGCTAATGCGCTAATTAGGCCGTCCTATGTCTCGTTCCACTATGCACTGGCGTATTATCACCTGATACCCGAGGCGGCGTATCGCGTCACCTCCGCCACGACCCGCAATACTCGCCGCTTTGAGGTTGCCGGGACAGTGTTCTGGTATCACCACCTCAAGCCGACCGCATTCGACGGATACCGGCCGATTCGCGTAGGTGGTAGCGCTGTCCTTATCGCCGAACCTGAAAAGGCGTTCCTCGACAGCTTGTATCTGGCAACGCAGCGAAAACTGGCACTGCCGGAAAGACTGGATACCCGGTCCCTCGACTGGAAGAGAGTCCAGAGGTTGGCACGTTTATTCGATCGGCAAGACCTAATCGCTGTGATGGAGGGATACCGGTGATTTCCCGGGAGACGTTGGTCCAGACTGCGAGACGACTCCAGACGACAGAGCTGAATGTCGCACGCGAGTACTGCCAACACCTTTTCCTGCGCGCCTTTTACAGCGAACGCGGCAGCGAGCATGTGATGTTCAAGGGAGGCACAGCACTCCGGATCCTCTATGGAAGTCCGAGATTCTCGGAGGACCTGGACTTTTCAGGCTTCCGCGTTCGGGTCAAGGAGATCGAGGATTGGGTAACGTCGGCCGCTGCAGAGATGGAACGCGAGGGCCTTGCTGTCTCGATCCAGGAGAGCAAGGTAACATCGGGCGGCTATCTGGGCATCGTGGCGTGCCCAGTTCACGATCTTCCGGTGCAGATCCAATTGCAGGTCTCCCTTCGCCAGCGCGGCAAAGTCGCAGGTCGCGGCGTGGTTGTCACGCCTGATCTCTTGCCTGCCTACACGCTCACTCAGCTCCTCGAGGAATTGATAGTGAGAGAGAAACTCGGAGCGCTCGCCTCCAGGGGAAAGCCGCGTGACTACTACGATCTCTACTTCATGCTGCGAAAAGGAATGGTCTCTCCAGAGATGCTGTCCTCGCTGAGCCGGGTCAAAGGACCGCTGGCCAAGCGCGCGATAGACTTCGATCAGGACTTGGGGCCCTTCCTCCCTCGAAATCAGGCGACATTGCTTAAGGAGTTTCCCAGAGTTCTGCTTCAAGAACTGGCGCGTCATGGCGTTTAGGGAGCACAGGCAAGGACGCCGAACTTCGCCTCGATCCAAGAGGATGCACCGCTTCCGAAGGGCGACCGGATACGGAGCCCTCGACAAACCCGCTGGGTCAACTGGCCTGGCCGAGTCTCCCCGGCATATCCGCCAGGAGAGCCGCTCATAACCACAAGATCGTTGGCCCCAAGGCCCGGTCGACCAGGCTACCCTCGGCGCACGAGGTGGGGGGAGGGGCGAGGAGAGCCTTGGCTATCTGAGACCCAGGACGCAGTCGCACCGAGCCGCTGGGGTGACGTCAGTCTTATTCCGCGCCTGCTTCCGCAGATCTTCGCTCCCATGGCGTTGTGCTGCGAAGGGACTCGATATTGAGCTGAGGTACATTGAGGGGAAGGCAGACCCAATACAACATCCCGATCGCCTGCCATGATTGGCGGGGCTCCCTCTACGCCATACAACAAGCATGGCTTCGGCACCTCGCAGTAGTCCGTCAGTCCTCATCCTGCTGGACATGCGTCTTGGCATGATATAAGATGGAAGAGGACGACTAGCTGAGGATCTATCTTCCCACGCTTCAATGTGCCGAGGCGAATTTGCCTGAGGCTACTATTGAAACCGGTGAGGCACCGGATATCCCAAGGCGGGAGCAGTTGATAAAGCGAACGTCCTGTACAACGAACAGAAATAGGACACTTTATTCGCCGGAATCTTGACGGCGTCATCGCTGAAGACCACGGAAAAACAAGCCCTCCGGGTGAGCTGAAACCCGCTCTATTCCCAAGCAAGGATTCGCGGGTTCGAATCCCGTCACCCGCTCCTCCCCCTTGTTTTGACCTGATTCTCGCGCTCAGCCCTGCTCCAAGGAGCAGAAAACATGCGCGAGGAGTCCTTTATTCGGGTACTTGCCCCTGCCACATTTTGCGTTCCATCACCCGCAGATCTGCGCACCTCGCTTGAGGATTTCTCCCTCTACCGTCGAGCTCTGCGACTAAGCCCTGCGACGCTGGAGCATTATCGCTACACGGCCGGCGAGTTCGTCTCCTGGCTGGAGTCTCAAGGCGTCATGTCTCCCTCAGATGTTCGTGCATCGCACCCAAGGGCCTGGGTGGCCGCGGTATCCGAAAGAGGCGTCAAAGACACCACCCTCCATGCGAAGGCCCGAGGGGTCAAGACCTTGCTCCGCTTCTGGCACAGCGAAGGCTATATCCCTCAGGCGATCGGCTTCGCCATGCCGGAGCTGGAGAAGAAGCGATTGCCATTCTTGGACTTGGAGGAATTCAGGGCCGCTCTGAAGGCGTGTTCCACACCCAGAGATAAGGCCTTGCTCCTCGTCTTCGCTGATTCGGGAGTGAGGAGGGCCGAGGCTGCAGCCCTCAACTGGGAGGATGTTGACCTTGCCACTGGCTCTCTGCTGGTTCGCAGAGGCAAGGGGGGCAAAGCCCGCATGTCGGCTATCGGTGCTCGTTCTCGCAGGGCGATCCTTGCCTATCGGAGGACACTCCCCGCCCCTCCCCAGCCCTCCGCCCCGCTGTGGCAGACGAGGGACGCGATGAGGCTTACCGAACGAGGGATGCACGCCCTATTCGACCGCCTCAGCAAGCGGGCCGGCCTCAAGGTCACGCCCCACGCGCTTCGCCGCACCTTTGCCCTGATGTCCTTGAGACAGGGCATGGACGTGATCACCATCTTCCGTCTCATGGGCCGTGCCACCACAGAGATGATCTCGCACTACTTGATGCTTGAGGAGTCCGATTTGCTTCGCTCCCACGAGGCCCACAGGCTCGACTCGTGGCTGTGAAGGGATCCACACTCCCCTGCCCCTCGTGGCCGGTCCGTCCCCTCGGGTCGCGCTACGAGGGGGACTTTTTCCAAGACGATGCCGATCAGGGTGAACGGGGGCGATGGCCCAGATCATTCAGGAGAAGGAAGTTCGCTGGCGATGGGGGAGAACTACACGGGGACACTGGGGCTAGATGAGGTGCGCTGTTTCCCCGAGGTGATGGGAAAAGACAAGCGGCCCATCAAAGCTGTCTCCCCCATGCATCCGAAAGCAGCCCGGACTTGGCCTGCAATCTTAGGACAGATCTGCTGAAAGTGTCCGATGCGTACCAAGTCGAGGGACGACGGTACCTTGGCCTCAAGTCTATGGCCCAAATGACCGAACCTGAGTTCATGGAGGTCCATGTGTCAGGGCCCTTTCACTCAACGAGTGTTCTTCGAAGATCCCAACTCTGGCTCGCAGCAATCATCGAGCCACACATCACGCTCCACTATGTGCCTGGCGTATGCGCCATCCTGGGACCGCCACGGATTTGCTGTTAGTTCGAACGGGGTAACGAGTTTACGCTGGGTCCGATCTCGCAAGATCGTTGAGGAACATCAGGACCCGTTCACGCACCTCGTCCCGTACGCGGCGGAAGCCCTCCAAACGCGAAGGTTCATCGCCTTGGGCCTCGGCAGGATCATCTAATGGCCAGTGGAGCCGAACCGCGTTGCCTGGAAAGACCGGGCAGGCCTCGGCAGCAGGTGCGCAAACGGTGATGACGTAGTCGAAGGGTTCTTGAAGGAAGTTATCGATTGCCTTAGACCGGGCACTCGAGATGTCAATTTCAGCTTCTGCCATCACCCGGATTGCCAGCGGATGCACAAAACCAGCAGGACGGACACCGGCGCTGAACGCCTCTACTCGCTCTGGCGCAAGGGCTCGGAACCAGGCCTCGACCATCTGCGAACGGCAGGAGTTTCCCGAGCACAGGGCAAGGATGCGGATACCTGCAGGGTTCTGCGTGAGACCGGCATCTTCTGTCATGGCACCATCGCCTTTGGGCTGTCGAGGCCTGCTCTTGCCCAGATCATAGCTTCCAGCGTTGCACGATGATCTCCGAAAGCCGGGTATTCACACAAACTCGGACATTCGGCCACCTTGTGGGTTTGTTGGAGAAGGCCCAACGCAAAGGCCATACAAGTGGGCTCCCCGCACTCCCGGCAATTGGTGTGAGGAAGAAGATTCCAGACGTCGAGGGGCCCGGGAGCCCTGGTCCGAGGCGAGGCCGGTGTCAACTCAGAACGATGTTGAGAGGTAGCGTTGATTGCCGCAGTCAAGGCCTCCAGGAGATTCTCGCCTTGGTCCGCATCATCCACTCGGGTGATGCAGATCGTCTAGTCGAGGAGAGTTATGAAGCCCGGCTTCCGCCGCAGCGTGAGCGCCCGTCCATCCGGGTTGTAGCCGATCACATTGGAGAGCAATGCCAGGCGCGGCATCACCTCCGCAAGGCCCCGGCAGGGCCAGCCCAGGACCGTGACCTTCCCGGGGTAGGCCAGAAGGGAATCGTCCGGACCAGCGCGACCGAGTTTGGATAGGGCTCAGGCATCCTCGGAGAAGGGCTGGCGACCATCCGTAAGATTCGCAGGCCTCGTGTTTGGCACGCGAGTCTTCTGGGCGGACCTCAACCTGGGGTCCTGGGGTTCACCCGTCAACCGCCCTCAAGGGCCTCACGGGCCTTTCCCCTTAGATGGGCGCCCAGAAAAAGCAGCGCTCCCTCGGCATCCTTGTCAGTAAGGATCCGATTCAGTTCGATGACTTCCGCTTCGTCCAGAATGAGGGAGATGACCTTCTTCGGAGTGCCTCCAGAACCGTCCTGCTTCATGTTGGCTGTCCCTCCCCGCGCATGCATTCGACGAAGGCCGGGCTCTGCCCCGTCTCCTGTGACCCGAGACGCTAGCGTCGAAGATCGGCGAGATGCTCTTCGACCGCCTGAACCTCGGATTTCAGCTCCGTCAGATAGGCTTCGAGTTCAGTCACTTGTTCCGCCTTCGTCTGATAACGGCGCCGAAAGCCCTTGCCCTCATGGCAACCGCAGTCACAGTCGGATCCACATTCGCAGCCACACTTGCACCCATCGTCGCATCGATTGCACATAATTCTCTTCTCCTGTGGAGTGTCTCCACACGCAGTGTTACGCGGCTGCCAGGCTGACGGGCCAGAAATACCGTTTCCGTAACCAGAAGGCAACATTCACCAGCCCAATCATGACCGGCACCTCAACCAGCGGTCCAATGACCGCGGCAAACGCCTCCCCGGATGAGATCCCGAAAACGGCCACCGCCACCGCAATGGCCAGCTCGAAGTTGTTGCTCGCGGCGGTGAATGACAGGGTGGCCGTCTTGGAATAGTCCGCCCCGGCGAGCCGGCCCATCGCGAAACTCACGAGAAACATGACCGCGAAATAGATCAAGAGCGGGATGGCAATCCGCACCACATCCAGCGGCAGTCGGATGATGTACTCTCCCTTGAGCGAGAACATCACCACCACGGTAAACAACAGGGCCGCCAGGGTCACGGGACTGATCTTCGGAATGAATCGGCCGTGATACCACTCCTTGCCCTTTATCCTCAACAGGACCCAACGGGTGAGGAAACCGGCCAGGAACGGGATCCCGAGGTAGATGAACACGGTCTCAGCGATCTCGCCAATTGTGATGCGCACCGCCGCCCCGGGCAGTCCGAACCAGGTTGGCAGGACGGTGATGAAGACATAGGCGTACAAACTGTAGAAGAGAACCTGGAAGATGCTATTCAAGGCCACAAGCCCGGCGGCGTAGTCGGTATCGCCCTTTGCTAATTCGTTCCAGACAATGACCATGGCGATGCAGCGCGCCAGGCCGATCAGGATCAGGCCGGCCATGTAATCGGGGTAGCCGCGCAGAAAGATTACCGCCAGGGCAAACATCACAATCGGACCGACCACCCAGTTCTGGAGAAGCGAAAGCCCCAGCACCTTCCGGTTGCGGAAGACATCGCTCAGTTCCTCGTAGCGGACTTTCGCCAGCGGCGGGTACATCATCAGGATCAAGCCGACCGCGATCGGGATGTTAGTCGTCCCGACCGAGACGGTCGTGTTGAAACTCTGCACGGCAGCCGGAAAGAGAAAGCCGATTCCCACGCCGACCGCAATCGCCAAGAAGATCCAGAGGGTTAAGTAGCGGTCGAGGATCGAGAGGCGTTTGGTTAGGCCGGCCTCAGCCACGGTCCGCCTCCATCAGCGTGCTGGTCAGGAAACTCGTGATTTCTGCCTCGCCCGGTATCCGCCCGGCCGACGTGACTCTCTCGTTGATGATCAACCCGGGCGTCGCTGGCACGGAGTAACTCTTGATCTGGGCGGGGTCCGTCACCTTCTCGACACGCGCTTCGATGGCGAGGGTGGCCACGGCCTGTTCGGCCAAGGAAGCCAGCTTCTTGCAATTCTCGCACCCGAAACCTAAGTCCTTGGTCTTTTCAAGAAACCCGGACATGTTCGCCCTCGCCCTTTCTTTGTCGGCGCGGCCGAGTCCGGCTCGGCGCCGGGGACACTTGCCTCGCGATCTCGCTGCACCGAGGGCATGTGCAGCAAGCGGGGTCCAGAGGCGGGAGGGGGCTGTCGGCCGACCCGGCGACTCGCTGAACGGAGGTGATGACATCAACCAGTCGCTCATCTGCCAGCCGGTAGTGGATGAAGGTACCCACCCGGCGCTCGGCCAGCAGCCCGGCATCGCGCAGGATGCTGATCTGCTGCGAAAGATACGCCTGGCGCAGGCCCGTTCGGGCCTCCAGGTGGCAGACACAAGACTCTTCCTGGCTGACGATCCGTGCGATCTCCAGCCGGACCGGGTGAGCCAGGGCCTTGAGAAGTCGGGCTTCTGCGACGGGCAAGCGGCGCTTTGAAATATGCATCTTCATGAATATATATTACTCAATTGCCGCATGAAAGAGGGCGTCAGATGTCACATCATCTAGGGAAGGTCGTCATGGGCGGAAGAGGGTCCTGCGGCCAGAGGTTAGGAACCCCACGGGGAAAGGGCAGGATTCACGTGAACGACCCTCATCGCTGGACAACAAATGCGGCCGACGGTCACCGCACCGTAGCACAGCTAAGTGAATGCCTTTCTATTGACAACGAGGAGCGAAACCCTTATCGTCCCCCTTGCCCCTGTCATCGAGGACATCCAGGCATGCGAATGCCCTGGAAAAGCCGGCAGCCCAGGCCAACCCTGGGCGCTAATCAACAAGACACTTTCCCTATACCTCTTGGCCATGGGATCGATGCGGTCGGACTCGAATGTATGTGCCCTCCTGTTTGCGCAGGTCCGCATTGATACCGTGGAGAGGTCCAGGCCCTCTTCGCAGAGCTCATGTGATGCAAGGGGCGGCGTCACGATTTTCCCCGAAAGGAGGTTACCCAGTGGACGAATCCCTCCAACGGGAACGGGCCGAGCGATTGAGGGAATTACATCGCGGCCCCGCTCTCCTGATTCTTCCCAACGCATGGGACGCCGCCAGCGCCAGGCTGTTCGAGTTAGCCGGGTTTGAGGCCATCGGCACAACCAGTAGTGGCATCGCCGCTTCTTTCGGCTATCCTGACGGTCAGCGTGTCCCCAGGGCAACAATGCTGACCACCGTTGAACGCATCGCCGCAAGCGCCGCTCTGCCTGTCAGTGCAGATATGGAAGCCGGGTATGAACCCTCGGTCGAGGGCGTCATTTCCTCGATGCGACTGGCACTTCGGGCCGGGGCGGTTGGGATCAACTTTGAGGACGGGACCGGGAACCCCTCGCGCCCCCTGGCTTCCATCGCCTATCGGGTTGAGGCGATCAGGGAATACGCACGATGGCAAGCCAAGCGGGGATACCTCTGGTGATCAATGTGCGCCTGGACGTCTTCCTGCGCGAGGTCGGCTCGCCAAGAGAACAATTGGCCAGCGCGGAGGAACAAGGCAACGCGTAATTGGAAGCCGGAGCGGACTGCGTCTTTCCGATTGAGCTGAAGGATGCGAACACAATTGCTCAGCTGGTGCGGGAGATCGACGGACCGATTAACATATTGGCTTCCGAAGGCGTTCCCTCCATCGATGAGCTCGAGACAATGGGAGTGCGCCGTGTCAGCTTCGGATCGAGTTTGATCCGCTCCTGCCTGGGCCAAGCCTAGAAGGAGGCTCAGGAAATAAGAAGATCAGGGAGCTACCCCCACTTTGCTGAGGCTCTCCCGCGCGATCTGTGGCGTAACCTCTTCCCCTAGATTCATTGGACCAAGTGGCTTGAGCTGGAGAGGGCCTCGGCCAAAGGTTGGTCCCGAATCACCTTTAGGCGGTTTCCCCGTCCGAGAATGATGCTTGAACGTCCACGGCCTTTGCCGTGAATGCGTGCTTTAGAGATCTGCGACTTCCTTTTCGAACCATGCACCGCCAGGCTGGCAGCCTAACGGTCGCTGGTTTCCTGCGGCCCTCGGCCTGCTTCCTAGACGACCAAGGCCCCGCCCCGCTCATGATGGACATCACACCCAGGCCTAATAATGAGAATTATGCCGGGTGTAGAATCGCGGCCTCATCCGAAGTTCAAGCCGCGAGACTAGGGGAAAAGGTTGTTTGACGAGGTGAGACGTTCCCGGCGAGAATTCCTGCGAGGGCTCGTAGGGGCGGTTGGCGCCGGCCTCTTGGCGCAAGCTTGCCGGGTTCTGGGCCTCCAGCCGGCAGCTACCTCCTCCACGCCCTCCGTCGCTTCCTTTCTGCCACTCACAGAATCCGCGACCCCTTCCGCCGCTACCCTGCCCACGCCAAGCCCAACATTTGTTCTTTCTCCTACACCCCCCTCGATGATCGGGCGCGTGGCGCTGGTGGAGACCGAGGATCGAGCCGAGGGGGTCCGCCGCGCGCTCGAGCTCCTCGGCCTCAACCCGGTCCAGGGGAGGAAAGTTCTGATCAAACCCAACTACAACACGGCCGATCCCGCGCCCGCCTCGACGCACCCGGATGTCCTGCGTTCATTGGTCGAATGGCTCCGCGATTCGAGCGCGGGGTCGATTTCGATTGGCGATCGCAGCGGAATGGCGGTCACCCGCCAAGCGATGCAGACGGCGCAAGCGTTCTCCATTGCCCAGCAGTACGGTCTGACCACGGTTGTGTTCGACGAAATGGCGGCGGACGGCTGGGTGCGGTTGATGCCGCCAGGAAGTCACTGGAGACAGGGGTTCTACTTTGCCCGCCCCGCCTTGGAGGCCGAGGCTGTCGTCCTGGCTTGCTGCTTGAAGACCCATCGCTTCGGAGGGCACTTCAGCCTCTCGCTCAAGGATGCGGTTGGCATGGTTGCCAAAACCGTTCCCGGCGAAGCCTACAACTACATGGCCGAGCTGCACAACTCACCCGATCAGCGCAGCATGATTGCCGAAGTCAATACCGCCTACACACCGGCGCTGGTCGTGATCGATGGGGTGGACGCTTTCGTGCAGGGCGGCCCGGAGGTGGGCACCAAGGTTCATTCGAAGGTAGTTTTAGCCGGGGCGGATCGCGTGGCGCTTGACGCGGTTGGAGTCGCCCTACTTCGCTACTACGGCACAACCGCAGAAGTGAGTGCGGGACCGGTCTTCGGCCAGGAACAGATTGCCCGGGCCGTCGAGCTCGGGCTCGGCGTGAACAGCCCTCGAGCAATTCACTTCATAACCGGCGACGCGCAGAGCGAAGACTACGCCGCTGCCCTCCAGCCGATTCTGGGCACCTGACCGACGAGCCAGATCCCGCATGCGCTCGGGCGAGCGCATGCGGGATGAGTGCCAAACTCCTCGGCTAGGCAGGGCTGGCCTTGGGAATTAATCTCACAGCGGATGGAGAACTACGGTGGCAGAAAATTTCCTCCTTCCATCACGAATCCGGGTGATGGTTGATGTTCAGCTGCAACTGCACTCGGCCTCCTTTTGACCTTTCAGTGCCGCCAAGAGGATGACCGTGGCACAACCGACCCCGCTGGCGACCGTGATGGCACCGGTCACGCAATTTACCTGGCAGGCTCCGCATTCCATACACGCTTCCCCAAGCACCACTTTGGCAAGGCGGCCATCCATCTCGAACACAGCATGTGGGCAGACCTCGACACACCTGCCGCAGCCATTGCAGAGTTTCAGGTCATAAACCAGCGTGTTCTCTTGGTAGGAGTTGAACATCCTCGATCTCCATCTAGCGGACGAACACGAAAACTATGGCAAGAAGAATGCCCAATCCGAAAGCCCAAGCCATCGGCTGAATGTAGGCAAACATCTCACGCTTCACCCCGCTCCGCGAAGTGAAGCTCGTTGAGCCGGTGAAATTGAGTGCCACAAACGCCGTCGCAGCAGGCATCGCCAGGAGGAACGCAAGAGCCTGCCCGACTTGGCGCCACCAGACCCAGCTCGGATGTCGCCAGATCACGGACAGCGCGAACGGCAGGGCCACCAAGACGCCCAGCAGGAAACCTTTGGTGCTGAAGTCACGTGTGGGGATCCAGGGCAGCAGGATCGGAAACAATACGTTCCCGGCCAGCACGGCGGCAAGAGCTGCCAGAGCAAACACAGGACCTCCCACGAAATAGAGGATGATCGCTGCCGCCACCATTGGCAGAAGGCCCTGCAGGACTTCGACCGAAATCAGAACCACCCGGTTACGCAGGGTGAATCGGACCAGGCGCATCTCCGGACTGGCCTGGTGAGTCTTCAGGTACTCGGGCAAGTCGCCGGCTCGCACCGGTCCGTACTCTACCCCGAAGCCGGACCGCTTCTTGACCTCGTGGGCGGCAACACCCGGCGCACCCAATTGGGGCAGGATCATCTTCCGGTGGCCAACTACCTCCTTCAGGCGGGTGGCCTCGACCCGCGCCACGAGTTCATCCGTACCGAAGGTCCCCTTCCCCGCCGCGCACCAGACGTTGATCCCCTGCGTGTCCAGCACCAGAATGTATCCGTTGATGCCTGCCAACGAGGAGCGCAGGGCGTCAAAGCTGAGGGTGTAGTTTGCTGAAACGAAAACCGGCGAATCCGACGCGGGGTTCCCCAGCGCATACAAACCGGGTTCCACCCGATGCTCACTGCGTCTTACGCCCATACGCGCAAGAAAATGGTCCCAGCGGTCGGCCGAAGTGAGGCGGTGCGTCGTTTGAAGAATCGCCGGTTTGGATGTGACTGACGCAATATCACTCATTAGGGCAGCACCTCGCTCATGAAATCGCCTTCCTTACGGTCTCGGTGATTTCTTCCTCCGGCGCGAACCTCACCATCAGCCGGCCGCAGCAGGATGTCATCCGCCTTTGGTCCAACTGGTAAAAGGTTTGTTTCCCCTCTTCGCGCACCTTTACCAGCCCAGCCTCGCGCAGGATGGCCAGGTGGTGTGAGACCGTCGGCTGGGTGACGCGGGTCTGCTCGACAATTTCATTGACCGAGAGCCATCTGCAGCAGCAAATCTTCATGATCTTCTGACGGGTCTCATCAGCCATGGCTTTTCCAAAGAGCACAAGGTCAGTCCCGGTCACATAGATCTCCTTCTATTTGACATTATATAGATGATCGTCTATTTGTCAACAGGATGTGAGGGTTTGTACCTCTGAGACAGTCTTGGGGCGAGTTCGGGGTGGAAGGTCCGGATGTGGCCACCCGGGTGCTGTCCTGATCTCAAGGTCACACCCCACGCGCTTCGCCGCACCTTTGCCCCTTTGTCCTTGAGGCAGGGCATGGACCTGATCACGATCTCACGTCTCATGGGTCATACCTCTTCAGAGATGACCTCGCATTACTTGATGCTTGATGAGTCTGATTTGCTACGCTCCCACGAGGCCCACGGGCTTGACTCGTGGCTGTGAAGCGATCCACTCCCACCGCCCCTCGTAGCGCGACCCGAGCGGGACGAGCCGGTCACGAGGGGCATTCTTCCTAAAACGACTCTAACCAGGGAGAACGCTAGCCTTGGACGACATCGTTCAGGAGGAGGAAATTCCCTGGCGATGCTGGAGCACTGCACGTCCACACTAGGGCCAGATGATGTGCGACCGTTCCTGGAGGCGGCAGAAATAGAGAGGCAGCCCGTCACGGTCGCCTCTCCCATGCATCCGGAGCAGCCTCGACATGGTCTGTAACCCTGCCGATCAGGGGTCCGGAGGTTGCTGGCTCCTCCCGGCCTCCGGCGTGCCCGTGTGCTGTGTGCTGAGTGGTGCGCGCTGTACGCGAATGCCACCGCCGAACCGACAGGAATTGGTCCGGTCTTATGTGCTAACTTCCCCATCTCATCCGCCGCTTTGGCCAAGAGAAGGGCCACCCATGCCCTCGATGCACATCGGCGGTAGACTGTGTTTTGGAACAAGGAACAATTCAGATCGCAGATCATGCTGAGGAGGAATAGCAGATGAGCACCTATAAGACCCGTGATGAGCTAGACGCCGTTCTCTCATCGTTCTGCGCGGCCCATGGTTGTCCCAGTCCTCTCAGTGGTGCCC
>Ga0187865_1000994_pt1 | contig 35620 bp, 32 predicted proteins | sample June2016WEW_11_1_2_FD_132989 | JGI IMG/M metagenome (GOLD analysis project Ga0187865, IMG submission 132989) | Peatland microbial communities from SPRUCE experiment site at the Marcell Experimental Forest, Minnesota, USA - June2016WEW_11_100 | ecosystem: Environmental > Terrestrial > Soil >...
ACCCGCGATAATCTGGTCATCGCGGATGGCTCCCACCCCGTGGCTCTCGCGGGGGTTATGGGCGGGGAGGAATCCGAGATTGCCCCGAGCGCCCGCGCCGTTCTGCTCGAGAGTGCGTGGTTTGAGCCGGTGTCGATCCGACGGACGGCGAAATCTCAGGGTTTGCACACCGAAGCTTCGCACCGCTTCGAGCGGGGCGCCGACATCCAAATGGCGCCGCTGGCCCTGGACCGCGCCGCCGCCTTGATTCAGGAAATTGCAGGGGGAGAAATCCTCGAGGGAATGATCGACGTTTATCCGCGGTCTATGCCTCCCCGGGACTTGAGGCTTGGGCGGAGCGAGATTTCACGCGTTTTGGGAGCAGAAATCCCCGGAGAAGAAGTTGAGCGCATCCTGCGCGGCTTGGGATTTCAGGTGGAACGGGGGGACGGCGAAAGCTGGCGAATTTCCGTGCCATCGTTCCGGCTGGATGTTTCCCGGGAAGTGGACCTGGTGGAAGAAGTCGCGCGCCACGTCGGCTATGACCGCTTGCCAGCCCGCGTGCGGCCTGCACCGCCGCACGTCGAAAGGGACGCAACTCGCGACAAGGTCTTGACCACCTCATCCTTGCTGGTGGGGTTGGGATTCCATGAGATCATCGCACCCTCGATGGTCGATCCCGCGGAGAGCAAGCGCTTTTCTGCTTCTCCACCTGTGGTGCTCGCCAACCCTTTGAGCCAGGATGCTTCCGCCATGCGCTCCTCGGCAGTTCCCAGCATGTTAAGGGCGATTCGCTGGAACCTTGACCGCGACACGAATGATGTGAGGCTCTTTGAGTTGGGCAAAACTTACAGCATGAGCGCCCATGGCGTCCCGCAAGAGCGTCGAGTACTTACGCTCGGCGCCACGGGACGTCGCCGGCCCGCTTCGGTCTACGATAGTGAAGCACCCCTCGACTTCTTCGATTTGAAAGGTGATCTCGAGACGATCTTGGGGGCATTCGATGTGCCGGCTTTGGATTTTGAGCCGTCCGTGCGCCCCTATCTCCAGCAAGGGTGTAGCGGACGCATGAGTTCCCAGGGTGTCGAGTTGGCGGTTTTTGGACTCATCCAGCAAGATCTGGCGCGTGAGTACAAGTTGCGCCAGGCAGTTTGGGTGGCCGAGATCGATTTTGAGCGCCTCTCGAATTTTCCACTTCGCTCCCGAAAGTTTCAGCCCATCTCCAAGTTTCCCGCAGTGGAGCGAGACTTCTCGGTTGTGCTGCCGGACGAGTTACCCTATGCCCGCCTTGCTTCCGCCATCGTCGGGTTGGCGCTGGAGGAGATTCGCGGCTTTCGTCCGGTGGACCGTTTCCGCGGGGGCACGGTTCCGCCCCGACACTACAGCCTTTTGTTGCGGGTCACTTTTCAGAGCCAAACGCACACCTTGACCAGCGAGGAGGTTGGCGGATTGAGCCAACGGTTGCTCTCGGAGCTCGAAGGGTTAGGAGTGCATCTGCGGAGCTAGAAATTGCCGATTGCCGATTGCCGATTGTCGATTGAACCAAAGCAGGAGTAGGGCGGACCTGTTTTGTTTATTCCGCGGCTTTTTCTTGCCCATCACGGAGTGATAACTGACGATTTCCGATCGAAAATCGACAATCGGCAATCGACAATAGGCAATGAGGGGCACGTGACGGATCCAAGCGAGCAGTTCGAACGACTGGAAGAAAAGCTCTTGAGGGCGATTGAGCTCTTCAAGCGAACGCAGACGGAGAAGCGCACTCTCGAAGAAGAGGTCGAAAAGCTCAAGGTGGAATCCAAGGAACGCGCCCAAGCCCTCAACGCGATGGAGCGGGAATTGATTGCTTTGCGCCGGGAGCGCGAGGATGTTCGCTCGCGCGTCGAAAAACTGCTGGCGCGGATTGACGGGTTGACAAGTTCGGACTCCGAGGGATAATGGGCGCAGAGTCAGGAGACAGAAATCAGAAGTCAGGAGACAGGAGTCAAGAGGATTTAGTCATTGAGCCATTTGAATGACCCGGTGACCCGATCACTTAAGGTAGCTATATTCTGGCTCCTGACTTCTGACTTCTGACTCCTGTCGAAGGAGGTTTCTGATCATCGTGACAAAGGAACCCCAGAGCATCCGAGTCGTAATCTACGACCAAGAGTATTTCATGCGGGGAGACCTCAACCAGGAATACATTCAGAAGCTCGCGCAATACCTGGACACAAAGATGCGCTCCATTGCGGAGCGTACTCGAACCGTCGATACCCTGCGCGTGGCGATGCTCGCGGCGCTCAATGTGGCGGATGAGTACCATCAGTTGAAGGCCCGGTATGAAGAAGTCACCCAACACATGGACCAGAAAGTGGGGGAGTACACGGACGCGCTTGATAAAATCTTGAAGGATGCCGTCTGAAATGTAGGTGTCAGGTGTCAGGAACTGCTGTCCGTTGTCAGTGGCCCGTGGTCCGTTGCAACTGACCACGGACAAGGAACCCTACCTGGCACGTGGTCCCTGACACCTAGCACCTGACCCCTGACACCTTTCTTTATGCGGATTCTCTTTATCGGTGACATCTTTGGGCAGCCCGGGCGGCGTATCGCAAAAGAAACTCTGCCGCTTCTGCGGGAAGAGTTGCAACCCGACCTCGTCCTGGCCAACGCGGAGAATGCTGCCGGGGGTTTTGGGATTACTCCTCCCCTGGTGGAAGAACTGCTCGACTTGGATATCGCTGTCTTAACTTCCGGCAATCACATTTGGGACAAGAAAGAGATTTATTCTTATCTCCGCGATCAAGTGAACGGCCGTCTGTTGCGGCCTGCCAACTATCCTGCGGACGCTCCGGGCCATGGGCTTTTCGTGGGGAAGACCCCTGCGGGGATTGGCTATGCCGTCATTAACCTGCAAGGCCGCGTCTTCATGCCAACCCTCGACTGCCCGTTTCGAAAAGCGGATGCGCTCCTCAGCAGTATTCCTGAGGACGTGAAGATCCGCATCGTGGATATGCACGCCGAGGCAACCTCCGAGAAGCAAGCTCTGGGTTGGTACCTCGATGGGCGGGTGACGGCTGTCCTGGGAACGCATACTCATGTTCCCACCGCTGACGAAACGGTGCTTCCCCAAGGCACGGCTTACCTTACCGACCTCGGCATGACCGGTCCTTACGAATCTATCATCGGGATGGAGCGGCAGGCGGTTATCCAAAAATTCCTGGACCAATTACCGACACGCTTTGAAGTTGCCAAGGGCGACGTTCGCCTCTCCGCCGCGCTCCTGGAAGCAGACCCCCAGTCCGGTCGCGCCCTCTCCATTTGCAGAGTTCTACGGAAATACCCCCCAAGCCCAAGGTAGGAACTGTACTCTCGAGGGCCGAAAGTTCAGTCGCGGGCCTTTGGCGAGTAGGTGAATTGCGTGCGGGATTTTTCCCGGGAGCGTTCGAGGGCCAGTTCGATTAGGCGGTCCAGAAGCTGGGAGTAAGGGATGCCGCTCGCTTCCCAGAGTTTGGGATACATGCTGATGGAGGTGAAGCCCGGAATAGTGTTGATCTCGCTCAAATAAACCTTTCCGGTCTTGCGATCGAGGAGAAAGTCCACCCGTCCCATGCCGGCGCCGTCTACGGCCTGGAAGGCGCGGATGGCCACTTCCCGTACCCGTTTCGCCTGCCGCGCCGTGAGTTGCGCCGGGATGACAAGCTCCGAACCTTCTTTGATATACTTCGCCTCGTAATCATAGAACTCGTTAACAGGCACGACTTCCCCCGGCACGGAGGCCTGGGGGTGATCGTTCCCCAGCACGGAGCACTCGATCTCGCGGGCGTCAATTCCTTTTTCGACCAGAATTTTCCGGTCGTACTGCGCGGCCAAATTCAATGCGGCCGCCAGCTCGCGCCGGTCATGAACCTTACTGATTCCCACGGAAGAGCCAAGGTTCGCAGGTTTTACAAACAGCGGATAGCGCAATTCCCTTTGGATTCGCTTGCGGACCGCGCCGGGATGGCTTTCCCAGTCCGAGCGGAGGATGAGTTGCCAGGGAACAACGGGAAGGTCCGCGTCGCGAAACAGGCGCTTCATCACATCCTTATCCATGCCTGCTGCGGAGGCAAGCACGCCGGCTCCGACGTAGGGAACATCCGCCAATTCCAGAAGGCCTTGAACCGTACCGTCTTCGCCGAAGGTCCCGTGAAGGACGGGGAAAATGACGTCGAGGGGTGGAAGTGAATTCGTGGGCAGACCCGACGGAGGCAGCGGCAGGAGCTTGGGCCCCGTGGGATCCACGGAGGGCGTAACGGGATCGCCGCGCTCCAGGACCTGCGGCAGGGGTTGTCGGGCGCCCAATCCGGCTCGCCAGTGTCCTTCACGGGTGATGCCAATGGGCACGATTTCATACTTGGTCGGATCGAGTGCGTTGATCACCGAGGCCGCAGATTGCAGCGAGACGTCGTGTTCGCCCGAACGTCCGCCAAACAAAATTCCGACACGGATTTTCTCGCTCATAAAATCTTCTTCCCCAGGGCGGAGGCCGCAAGTCCCACACCCAGAATTGCGGTCTTATTCATGACATCAATGATCGGATTGATCTCGACCAGTTCAAAGGCAACCATTTTCTGGCTATCGGCGACCATTTCCATGGCCAGATGCGCCTCGCGGAAAGTAATGCCGCCCCGAACGGGTGTGCCCACGCCGGGGGCCTCCTCGGGATCGAGCACGTCCATATCGAAGGATACCACGAACCCCGCTGTACCTTGGGAGGCGAGGGCGATGGCCTTTTCCATCACCACGCGCATACCGTGTTCGTCGATTTCGCGCATGGTGAAGACGTTGACGCCGGAGTCCAAAACCATCTGCCGCTCGCGGGAGTCGAGGTCACGGATACCAATCAGAACGCATTTTTCCGGGCGTATCTTCGGGGCGAAGCCGCCAATTTGGGTTAGTGAATCCGGCCCGCGCCCGAGCGTGGCGGCGAAGGGCATGCCATGCACGTTGCCGCTGGGGCTGGTCTCCGGTGTGTTCATGTCGGCGTGGGCGTCAATCCAAAGGCAACCCACCTCCTGGTTGCGATCGTGATAGAACTTGGCAACGCCCGCCTGCGTGCCGACGGCCACCGAGTGATCACCGCCGAGCGAGACGGGGAAGTAGCCTGCCTCCAGCGTCTGGCAGATGCGTTGCGCGACCTCTTGCGAAGTCTCTGCAATTTCCTTCAAATACTTGGCGCGCTGGTTGCCGAAGGGCTGTTCTTCCGGCAGCCGGACGTGGATATTGCCGCCGTCCTCGACCGCGTGTCCCAAACTCTTCAGGGCGTGATTCAATCCCGCGGCGCGCACCGCCGACGGACCCATGTCCACGCCGCGCCGCTCCTGTCCGAGGTCCAACGGGACACCGAGGATTTTGATTTTCAACATGCGGTCCGCTACCACAAATACGACCGTTCCCGTACCTCAATCAGCGCCGTCAATCCCTTCCATGCGGTCGAGAAGTGAGGCTGAGTCGTCCAGGTCAACGCCGGGTTGTACGCCTTCACCCCTAAAGATTATCATCCGAAATCTCTTGCGGCGAGGGGCGGGTTTCCAGCGGGCGAGCGCCTGGCGGAGGCTGTCCTCAATCACGGCGGCCAAAGTCGTGCCCTGTTCCGCAGCCCATTTCTTGGCTTCGGCATGAAGCTGATCGTCGATTCGAATTGTGATTCTCATAGATCAAAACACGCCAATCAGGAATCAAAATGTCAAATTGGAGGTAATCGACACGAGCCTTGTTAATGCTTCAATCCGATCGCCTTGACTTCCCGATGGGACGGACGCTCCTGAGACTTCAGTGTTTCACTCACCGACTCTCAGGGCGTCAAACGGTACAACATGCGCGGGAAAGGAATCGTCTCACGCACGTGTTCGAGCCCGCAGATCCATGCTACGACGCGCTCAACGCCCATACCGAAACCCGCATGCGGCACGGTGCCGTAACGGCGCAGATCGAGATACCACTCGAAAGCCTTTCGGGGCAACTGATGTTCTTGAATGCGTTGCTCGAGCAGCGCGAGGTCGGCCAACCGCTCCCCGCCGCCGATGATCTCGCCGTAGCCCTCGGGAGCGAGCATGTCCACGCACAGCGCCACTTCCGGCCTGGCGGGATCGGGCGCCATGTAGAAGGCCTTCACCTGGCTGGGATAGCGATGAACCAGGAGGGGCTTTTCGCAGCCCTCTGACAGCAGCGTTTCGTCCGTGCCGCCGAAGTCGCCGCCCCACTGAATTTCACTCCCCTTGCCCTGGAGAATTTTCACGGCCTCGTCGTAGCTCATTCGCGGGAAGGGAAGCTGGATCTTTTCCAGGTTCTCGATTTTGCGCTCCAAGGTCTGGAGTTCCGGCCGCCGCTTCTCCAGCACGCGCCCGACGATGAACGCCACCAATTCTTCGCCGAGCGTCATGGCGTCTTCTAGGTGAGCGAAGGCGACTTCCGGCTCGACCATCCAGAATTCCGTCAAGTGGCGGCGGGTCTTGGATTTCTCCGCGCGGAACGTGGGGCCGAAGCAATAAGTCTTGCCGACGGCCATGGCGGTGGCTTCGTTATAGAGCTGGCCGGATTGGGTGAGATAGGCCTTGTCATCAAAGTAGTTAACTTCGAAAAGCGTGGTCGTGCCCTCACAGGCGGCGGGCGTGAAGATGGGAGTATCGACCAGGGTGAAGCCGCGGTCGTCAAAGAAATCGCGCACGGCTTTGATGATCTCGTGGCGCACCCCCAGGATGGCGCGCTGCCGCGTGGAGCGCAGCCACAAATGGCGATGGTCCATCAGGAATTCGATCCCGTGTTCCTTGGGGGTGATGGGATAAGGTGTCTCCGCAGGAATGCGTTGCAGAACTTCCACATTCAAGACCTCCATCTCGAAGCCGCCCGGAGCGCGTTTATCGGCTCGCACCTTCCCGGTGACACGCACCGAAGATTCCTGCGTCAGCCCGCGCACAGAATCGAAAACCTCCGGCAGTACAGCGCTCTTCACCACCACGCCCTGGATAATTCCCGTGCCGTCGCGGAAGAGTGGAAACAGCAGCTTGCCACTTTCTCGCAGGTTATAGAGCCAGCCTTGCAGAATCACTTCCTGGCCGGCATATTCGGATACTCGGCGGATTTCAACAACAGGGGGCAAGGGTTCAATCCTCCTCGGGAAGGCTTTCCATACGGTCTATGACTTCTGCCAGGCGTGAGAGGCTGGTCATCTCCGGCCCATAATCGCGAATTTCAAAGAGCACGGGGAACTGGCCCTCGCCGCGGCGCAGGTCGCGAACCGCCTCCGTCCAATCAATGTCGCCGTCGAAGGGCATCAGGTGCTCGTCCTTTTCGCCGCGATTATCGTGGACGTGTGTAGAAGCGATGTACGTGCGCAGGGTTTCAAACGCCGGGTGCAGGCCGTGCGTCATATGCGCGTGGCCGGTATCAAAGCAGATTTTCACGTTCAAGCGCGTGTATTGAAGAAACTCCACCAAACGTTCCGGTGTCCCCAGTTCATTGGGAATATTTTCGAGCAGCAACTGCACGCCCCGGTCCTTGGCAGAGACCTTCAGGTGCTCGAGCGAAGTCATGACGGCGTCGAATTTGCTCAGCTCGTATTCCTCGCCCGGCAATCCCATGTGCACAATGAGGTAGCGAAAAGGCAGATAATCGGCGATGTCGAGGGCGCGCTTGATTTCATCCATGGAATCGATGCGCGGGCGGCGCTCCAGGTAAGCAACGGAGACGGCGAGCCCGCCTAACTGCCCCCAATCCGCGTCACCGTAAAGCGGCGCATGGACGGAATGCAGGTTCACTTGATGGTCGCGAAACCACTGTGCCACGTCGCCTACGTGGTGGCGGTCGGTGTAGTCCAGGTGCTGGCGGGCTGCAAACAGTTCAATGTTTTGGAATCCCGCCCCCAGGATCTTATCCAGGATGTGGGAGCTGAGCCGCTCGTTGACGTAAAGATACGTGGAGAGACCGTATTCCATCAGTATCCAACCGCCTTTCCATCCGCGCGGGGATCGGAAGCGCCCAATCGCCACCCGGACTCGGGAGCAATCTCGATGGCTTCGCAGTCACCAATACTATCGCGAAAACTTACCGGGTAGCCGGCCTGTTGAAGCTTCTCGAGAGTGTCAGAAGAAAAACCTACCCGCTCGAACGTCAGGAGGTCCGGCGTCCACTGATCGTGAAAGCGCGGCGAGGTTACGGCCTGAAGAACATCCATTTTATAAACGAGGACATTGAGCAAGACTTGTAAGACCGTATTGGTGATCGTACTGCCGCCGGGGGAGCCGAACACCAGGCGCACCTTTCCGTCACGGGTGACGAGGGTCGGGGTCATGGACGATAGGGGACGTTTGTGCGGGGCGATGGCGTTGGCTTCACCCTGCACCAGCCCAAACAGGTTGGGCGAGCCGGGCTTGGCGGTGAAGTCGTCCATCTCATTGTTGAGCAGAAATCCCGCGCCTTCCACGGTCACGCCGGAACCGAACCACCCGTTCAGGGTATAAGTATTCGCCACCGCGTCGCCCTCCGCATCAACCACCGAAAAGTGCGTGGTGGCGCCGGATTCAAAAACCTGCGGCTCGCCGGGCCGAACGGGGGCCTCCGGGCGCGCGCGAAGAATTTCCTCGCGCAACTGCGCGGCATAGCGAGGCGAGGTGAGGCCGGCAACCGGCACGGAAGCAAAATCTGCGTCCCCCATATAGGAAGCACGGTCGGCGTAGGCGCGGCGCATGGTCTCCGCCAGCAGGTGAATCGAGGGGTAGGAGTTCGCGGTGCCCAGATCGAGCGGTTCGAGCACGTTGAGCATCTCGATCAGCATCGTGCCGCCGGCGCTGGGCGGTGGGACGCTCAGAATATCAAAGCCGCGGAAATGGCCCACCAACGGCGGGCGCAATTTGGCCTGGTAATGTCCCAGATCCTCGCGCGTAATCAGGCCGTTGTACTTTCGCATGGTCTCGACCAGCGCCTTGGCAGCCGCGCCAGAATAAAAAGCCTGGGGACCGCGCTTGGCGATGGCGGCGAGCGTGCGGGCCAATTCAGGCTGCCGGAAGACCGCACCGGGCTCGTAGAGATTCCCGTCGTGCAGGAAGATGTGGCGCGAGCCGTCGAACTTTTGCAAGAGAGCGTGCTCAGAGCGAAACTTCTCGGCGAGCAAATAGCTAACAGGGAAACCCTTCCGCGCCAGGCGAATGGCCGGAGCCATCACGCGCGCCAGCCCCAGATGGCCGTACTTCTCTTCCGCCAACGCCAATCCCCTGACCGTGCCGGGAACTCCCGCAGCGCGCGCGCCGGTAGTGCTGGCGCCGGGAATCAAATTCCCCTGCGCGTCCTGATACATCCCGCGCGTGGCCGCCGCCGGCGCTTGCTCGCGGTAATCCACCACGATGGCGTCACCGTTAGCCATGCGAATCAGCATGAAGCCGCCGCCACCGAGGTTTCCCGCTTGAGGAAAGGTGACCGCCAGCGTGAATCCCACCGCCACGGCGGCATCCACGGCGTTGCCGCCCGCCTGAAGGATTTCCACGCCGGCTTGGCTGGCCAGCGGCTCACTGGAAGCCACCATGCCACTGCGCCCGGCCACCGGGGTGAGGGCGTATGCGGGCAGCGCCAGCAACGCAGCCAGAAGTGCAGGGGCGGGGATCAGACGTTTGAATGGCACGAAAATCACCTGCGCGGGTAGCGGGACTTCCTGACCTTGGGACGCCGGCACAAGTTTACAAAGGAATAACTGTAGGGGAAAAGGCAGAGGGCGTCAAGGCAGGCGCGGCGTGTGCAACTTGCGCGGCCACACCGTGCTAGAATGACTTGGTGAAAATTCGGATTCGTCCTTGCGAGCACGCGCCACATCGCCGCCGGAGCAGCGATGTCGATACACGGCTGTCCAAACTAGCGAACTCTTCGAGTGGTCAACGCGGATCTGCCGCCTGCTGTGCGGAAAGGCTGCGCCTTTCCGTGGCGCCTATGCTCTAACCAACCTCCTCCGCGCAGGCTGGAAGGCTCCGCCTTCCAGCCTGCGCGGAGGAGGGCGTATGATGCGTGTCTAGCCGGAAAGCCAGAGGCTTTCCGCACAGCAGGCGGCAGAGCCGCTGGTCACCGCCCGCCCGATTGAGCGCAATTTGGACAGGCTTGACATCGATATGAATGGGAATCTCCCATGAGAATCTACTTTGGCTTCACCGTTGCCGGCGACCGCTCGACCGTGGAAACTGCCCGAAGCATGGTGCAATGCCTGGAAGACTTGGGTCACGAGGTGCTGACCCGCCACCTGGTGAGCGAGGATGGCCGCGCCGCAGACCGCTTACTCGGCCCACAGGCGGTCTTCCGGCGCGATATGGCGTGGCTTCGGCAGTGTGACCTCTTCATCGCGGAAGCTTCCGGCTCCTCCTTCGGCGTGGGCTTCGAGGCGGGCTACCTGCTTGGTGCAACTACAGTAAAGGTAATACTATTTTATAGTCTCAACGCTAAAGAGAAGATATCATTTCTCATAACAGGAAATACCCACCCGGACTGCACGCTGGTTCCGTATGCAAGCCTGGCGGAAGTTGAAGCATTCATCAAGGCGCACGTCGGGCGCGCCGCCTGCCCCGAAGGGGCAAACCGTGAGTAGCCGTGGGCGAAGCCTACGGAAAGGAAGCCAAAAACACGTATCGGCCCTGAAGGGGCCGGACGGGTCAACCCCGTTGGGGTTGGAAATAATTCGCTTGGCCAATCTGTCCGCAGGTTGAAACCTGCGGCTACTCATGGAAGGCCCCTTCGGGGCATGTGGATCCATGCTCTGTCCAAACAGCATGGCCCGCGGACGCCTGACCTCTGGCCAGGGCGCACCCTGGCTATCCACGGATCGGTGAGGATACTGATGGACTGGGAATTTCTTGCGCCCCTTCGCGAAAACTGGGAGCCCGTCTCCAAGCCCGCGCGCATCGGTTGGCTGGCTTTTTACGGAATCTTTCTGCTCTACGCGCTGACGGACAAGTCCGGGTACCTGCTGATCGATTATGTGTTTGTGCCCATTCATGAAGGCGGGCATTTGCTCTTCAGCTACCTCGGGCACACCTTGATGGTGGCGGGCGGAACCCTTCTGCAACTGGGTGTTCCCCTGATGCTGGCCGTTTATTTTGCCATTCAGCGCCAAGCCACCGGCGTAGCGTTCTCTACTTTCTTCTTCTTTGAAAACTTCTTGAACGTCGCCACCTACATGGCGGACTCGCGCCGCATGGAGCTTCAATACGTCACGGTGGGTGACCCGGATTTTGCCGAGCACGACTGGCTGACCATGTTCTCGCAAATGGGCGTACTGGAATACGACACCAAAATCGCCGCCGTGGTCCGGGCCATCGGCTGGTTGGGAATGATCGCGGTGGTCGTCTGGCTTTGGTGGAGAACTAAATCTTCTGCTCATCCTCAGGGCCCCCACGCCCTTCGACCCTATTCACGGGTCTGACGCGGATTTCTCACCACGCTTGAACGCTTTTGGAGGGCTGCCGGAAGGGCGGGGCTTTAGCCCCGCCGAAATCGCGGCTCCCGCCCTCTGTTCGTCCCGCGCCCCGCGCAGGCCCGATATATCGGGCCTGCGCGGGGCTCAGGACACAGGAACAATCAGGAAGGCCTTGTAACGGCGGGGCTAAAGCCCCGCCCTTCCAAACCCGCAGTGATAAATCCGGGCTAATCCTTCCACCGTCCTCCGCAGCAGCCCCTGCTTATTGTGGGCTGAGCGCGTGGCCGTCCAGCCGTGCAGGCGGCGCCACGCCCAGCAGGCTCAAGACGGTCGGAGAGATATCCAAAATGGAGGGCGGCGCAGGGAATTGCCGGTTGGAAAAGAAGATTCCCTGTGTATCACTGGGGTCAGACGCGCAGTGATCGCCGCTCCATTTCTTCATGTTGGCCACGATAATGCCCGCCGGGACTGCTCCCAGCGAAGTTTGCCACGAGGTGCGGTAGCCATCGCGAAAGCTCATTTGCAAGTCGGGTGCCTCGCTGGTGCGCGCCCCATGGAAAATCTCACTGCCAAGATAGACGTTTTCAATCACCCGCTCATGGGTGTCCGGGTCTTCGAGGGCCAGCAGCTTCTGGCGCAGGTCCTCGAGAATCCGCTGCGCATCCGCGCCGGCGTTGACAATCCCGTATTTCTCACGCCCGCGCAAGTTTATGTAGACCTGACCCAAGCCCACCGCATAGGCCTGGGTGCGGCTCCAATCGGTGTTGGGGAAGAAGCTCCCCTGGCCGAACAGGTTGTCAAGGTTGTACTGCTTCTCCTCCGCGCCGGGATTCTTGAGCGTCATAAAACCCTTCTGCACCAGCCAGGTGTTGGTGTTGAATCCCTTGCGCCAGGAATGGAAGCCGTGATCGGAGACGATGATCAGCGTGCCGTCGGGCTTCAGGGTCCGCATCACGTCGCCGACGATGGCGTCCATCCGCTCGTAAGTCTGCTCGATGGCATCGCCATATTTTGCGGCGAGCTCTGCGTCGTAGCGCGGATGCTGCGGGTCGATCAAGCGCCAAAACATGTGGCTGACGCTGTCGGTGGCAGTGAAAATCGACACCAGCAAACTGGGCGGATCGTTCTTTAACTCATCCAGCAGGATTTCCCGCTCCTGCTGCATGGTGCGCCAGCAATCTTCCAGGAATATGCCCTCGTCGATGCGCTCTTCGTTGAGCGCCCAGGTGTCATGCCACCAGCCCAAGGTCTTCATCAGGCCGTGCTTCTTCGCCAATTCCGCCGCGTAACCGGGCGGCGAGGAGATGGGCAGCGGTGAATCTTCCGGGTCCAGGTTCAGCGGCGACATGTACACGCGCAAATCCGGCGACGCCTGCAAAATGTAAAACCGGCAAATCGCGCTCAGGGAGAGAAAGGGCGTCACGCGGAACTTGGCGTGGAACCAGTCGCTCCATTGCCGCTCGCCGAGCGTAGCGGTGTGGCCTTGCAGCTCGAGGGTCACCGTCTTGCCGTCGGGCGAGACTTTGAAATCGATGGGCACCGACAGGCGCGTGAACTTGTCGCGGGTGGGGTCCACGGGGCCTTCGATGGTCGTCGCCGCGTGGCTGCCGCTCAACTCCAGCCGTACCAGCTTGCCGCCAAACTCCGTGTCGCCCACGTCCCACGGCGTCAGGTCGGAGCTGAAGTAGAAAAAGGTTCCCCACGTCGCGCGCAGGTCCGGGACGCCCAAGCCCGCCCACAACTTTCCTCCCGGAATCGTGGTGGGCGGAAACTCCAGCGGCATGCGAATGATGATAGTTTTGTAGCCTGCGTCGGCCACCGTTTTGTAGAAGGGCACGCCGCTGCGCTCGTTCGTAACTTTCGGCGCCTTGATGGGAATCAGGCCCCACAGAAACTTGGGCCGCTCGCGCGAGACCAGCGCCAATTCCGGCAGGTAAGTTTCCGGGTCGCGCTTCAGGAAGTCGAAGATTCCCGTGCCTCCCGGATTGAGCCCCGTCGCGAACGACGCCCAGGCTACGGGCGACTCTGGCGGGTTGGTGGTTCCCAGCGGTTTGAATGTGCCTTCGCGCGCGAGGCGCGCCAGATTGGGAAGCTTGCCTTCCGCCATCCACTGGGAAGCCAGCTTGGGGTCGGCGCCGTCAAACCCCAGCACCACCACTTGCTTGGTCACCGGACGCGTGGCCGCTCCGCGATGACAACCTGCGAGATAACCCAAAGCTGCCAGCCCTGCCCCCATCAGGAAGTAGAGGGCCAGCCGCTTCGTCATGAACTTTGCTGTCAGCATGAACTTGTTATTGTAAGGAGGCCATTCCAGTCCGTCGAGCAAAATTCGAGAACAGTGACGAGTGACAAGTGGCAGCAAGCGGACTGCGCTCTCTCCGTTTTTTCCAGAAGGTTGGTGAAAAACATGTAGCGCCGACCTTTAGGTCGGCACTTTATTTCTAGCAGGCTGATGAAAAAGGCCGTAGCGGCGGCTTTATGCCGCCATCGTGCGTTGAAGTCATTGGAGTTCTGGCGGGGTAAACCCGCCGCTACGTCGCCCCAAACGACTTTTTCATCACCCTGCTAGGGCTGCTGTTTCTTCCTCAGCAAGTAATATGCGAAGTTCCAAATCTTGGCGCGGCTGTCTTTGTCCAGGGTTGCAAGCAGGCTCGCGAACTCGGTGGGGTATTCGCTCAACAAACGCAAGGCGTCCGGCGCCGTCCGGGAATAGAACCCATGGATTAATCTGTAGGCGCGCGCGCGATCCTTCGCCTCGGGCGTGACTGGGCCGTGCGAACGCCGTGCGTTTGCCCGGCATGCCGCCAACGCAGCAGGAGTCATGGTGCGTTTCTTGATGAGTGACATGAAAAACTCCTCGGAAATCTCAAATTCGACATCGCGGTCGCTTGTATCGACGGAGTACTTGTCTGAATCCGGTCCAGGTACCCGCCGCCTTTCGTTGACTTCTGTTGATTTCCCGTCCTTCGACTTTCTCCTTTTAATTCAATAGCTTATAAAGATTGTGGCGATCGGGGGCTTATTTCCGCTTAGAACTGCGTGTTCGGGGCGAGTTTGACCACGGAAATTCATCTAACTCCCTTTCTTTCCATAACTCATCGTCGATTTTCGATAAGTCTTTTGTTTTCACTAACTCATCAGGAGCACTTTTTTTGACCCTTTGTTTTCAATAAACTCTGAGGAGCACTCTTCATTTTTAACATCTTTTTGGGCGGCGCCTCTTGCTGGCCTTTCCATAAGGGCTCGACCCTTCCCCACGCGGCCTGCTTGGTGAACTCTCCGCGTTCTCCGTGTCGCGTAAGACCTCCAACACCGAGGGCACGGAGTTTCTCCGTGGTCTCAGTGAGAGCGCTTTGCCAGCCCCAGAGGACACGGAAATGCCGCCGCGTGCCGGGCCCATGCACTGCCAAGTTCTTTTCCGTTATTTCCAGTTTATTCACTAGAGGCATCACCATCTCGCTGCAATTCCAACCGCTAAGATACCTGCCCGGAGCACATGGCAGGAAGTGGAACGGGTCCAACGGCCAGAGGGAGCTGGCCAAATCGTCAAGTGTACGCCAGATCAATAGTCGTGTCAAGAACAAAATGGCCTATTTGTTATAGCCTATTGATCGGGCAAAATGTCGTGACGAGAAATCATGAGCGGATGGCGCCAGCACGTCGGGTGGGCTATGATTCTGCGGCTTGCGCCCGAAGGCCCGTAGGCAGAAAGACCCCGGCTGTGGCTAGCGTGCCTTGTATCTGCCGGGTTCCCTTTCACGGGTCGGTCACAGGTCAGTTTAATACTTTCCAGAGTGGACAACCATGAGCAATGCCATACCTTCTAAGACGAACAAGTATGTTGCCATTTGGTAGCGAAGTGGAGATTCGGGGTAATCAGCCATGGCAAAGATGATGAGAAACTGCATTTGCCTGTTGGGCCTTTTGGCGGGGCTGGCGGGGTCCGGCATGGGTCCGCAAAAAAGCGACCGCACCCCCATGGCCGCTCCGTCGCACAACTTGAGCCCGATTCGCTCTGAGACAAGAAACCTTCACAGGGAACATGGAGAGGGTTGCGAGTGGCCGGGTAATATCGATCGGGATGCTTGCGTGTGGATCGATTTCGAATACCCGGTAATTATTTTCGCGTCGAGCGAGTCAGCAAAAACCAAGATCAATCACGCGATTCAGCAGCTTGTGCTGGAGGACTTTGGAGGTGGCACAATATTCAAGAGCTGGGAGGCGCTGACTCAGGATTTTACCAATGGCGAGAAGGATTTCCATGCCGGCGGATATGCTTTTTCTAACGCGCCCTGGTGGTTTGAGCGGAGGGTTAAAGTCGAGTATCAGTCCGCAAACGTGCTGAGCTTAAGTCGTAAACAGGAGGGCTACACCGGAGGAGCCCACGGATGGGGGAGAGTCGATTACGCGAACTTCAGGCCATCAACGGGCGCACCGATCCGCTTGCGAGATATTTTGAAACCGGGATTTGAAAAGCCGTTGAACTCCATCGGCGAAGTCCGGTTTCGCGCCCTCGAAAACCTCGACCCCAAGGCAAGCCTCCGCGAGAACAGTTTTTCGTTCCCCAACGACCAGTTCCAATTGAACGACAATTTCTTCATCGACGCTAAAGGCTTGACCTTCGTGTATAACTCCTACGAAATTAGCTGCGGCGCCTGCGGCGCGCCATCTGTCTTCTTGCCCTATTCGGATTTGCGGACTTTGCTCCGCCCGGACGCCAACATTCCTTAAGCATGTGCACAGCGCGACGGGACGGGTAAGGAAGTAGCGCGGACTCCCGGTTTCGGGGTCCGCGGTTCTTCCCTTGCAAAAACGCAAATCTTTAAGGAGGACCCCTGATCTCGCGTTCGGGAGCGCGAGTCTGAGGAAGAGCCGCAGACCTCAAAGGCGGAAGTCTGCGCTACACCTGCTATTCTTTGCCCAGTCTTGAAAACGACCTATCGATGGTGAACGACATGGTGGCGCGGGCGATCTCGACGTAATTTGCCAGCGCCTCGCGATAGAACGTCAGGCTGCGTTCACGCACCACATCCTCGGGTGCTTGGGGCGCCACCATGTGGTGGGTTTCGTGCAGTAAGATGCTGAGCAGTCGGAAGCGCAATTGTTGGTCGTGGAATTCCTTGAGGCGGCTTCCGGCGATGAATTGCGTATCGAGCGCGGTATCCATCAGCGGCTGTGCCAGCCAGCTTTCCACGCGGTCGAAGGCGATATCCATCTCGCCCACGGCGGCATCGCCGAAAGCGTCGTGGGGCTCGGAGAAGGGCAGTTCCTTCGCAATGACGTGGCGGTGGCCCAGGCACCCGCACACATTCTTGCGCCGCAATTGGACCACGATCAGCCCCGGGGCGTGGGTCAGGATATCTTCATACGTTTCGCGGCAGCGCGCGGGCGTCTCCGCCCAATCGTGCTCGACGGCGCGCGCAACCTGCTCCGCCTTCGCCGGGTCGCGGTAGCGATGCGCCACCACCACCACGGGCCGCGGGCGGTCCGGGAAAGCCGCCAGCCGATACCGCCGCCCCGCCAGCCACTCCAGCCAGCGCGCCGCCCGCGGGCGAGACGCGAGGTAGTTCTCGACGGCTTGTGCCAGAGGTGGATGCTCGCGACCCATAGGGTCCTATTCTAACCCTGGATGGGCAGGAGGGAAGAACAGTGCAAAGCGCAAAAGGGAAAAGTCAAAGCCAACGCACGCTACAGGGGAAACGTAGCTTCCGAACTCCAAACTAAGTGCCCAAGACGCGCAATCCTGCGGCCCGGGCCAGCTTGGCTTGGTCTCGGTCGAAGGTATAGAAATCGTCAGCAGCGAGAACCAGGGCGGAGGCGACGTGCAGGGCGTCCAAGGCGCGGCACCCCAGGGCAGGCGCGTGGCGCCGAGACAGTTCGCGCGCTCGCGCCCACGTCTCGGGAGGGAAGTCCTCCAACTGCCAAATGCCGGCCCGTAAGTCGTCCGTGAAGTCCTCCTCCATCGCCTGAGCCTCACTGACCGTCCAACCTTTTGGGCGAGCCGTAACGGCGAATACGATGCTCGTGAATTCCGTCTCTCCGAACGGCGTAACCTTAAACACGGGGCGATGCTCTTTGACCAGCGAAATGGCCGAGCGGGAGTTGACGTCTCGACCATACAAGGACACAAGGAAACTGGTATCCGCGTAGGAGCTCAAAAGCGGCTTCGTTCCTTTCGGAGGATCTCGCCGATGTTGAGATGAATGGGCCGGTTGCCGAAAATCTTCTTCTGGCGCGCGCTAAAATCTGGGTACGCTCCCCCCTTGGCTGGCTCCGGAACGATACGGCCTAGCACTTCTTCCCGCTTACGGAGCACCAGGGTCTCGCCGCGGCGAAGCGGTGCCTCAACCTTACGCGAGAACTGCTGGCGGACCTCCCGGACCGTTACACTCTTCATGTTACACATTTTAGGTGTAACAGAGGGAAAAAGTCAACTGGGCAAGGCCTGAAGGCTAAAGGTTAAAGGATGAACACGGAAAGTTCTCTGATTCGGCTTTTAGCCTTTAACGTTTACCCTTTAACCTTCATCGCCCACCTTTCCCCTCTTGCGGCGGGCTGGCGCAGACCCCGTTCCTTGGGGTCTGCGATCGACCGTCAACCCACCTTTCCGCTCTTGCGCGCGCCCGCGAACGATGCCAGAGTGTGGGCCGTGACCACGGCTCGCCAACACCTCATCATCGACGCCGACGACACTCTGTGGGAGGACTCGTCCTACTTCGAGCAGGCGATCGAGGAATTCATCACCTTTCTCAATCACCCCACGCTTTCGCGCGCGCAGGTGCGTGCCATTCTGGATGAGATTGAACTGGCCAACAGCGGCTTGCATCCCTTCGGCTCGTGGGCCTTTGCGCAGAATCTCGGCGAATGCTATGGCCGTTTGGCGAAAGGCCCCATCGATGCTGCGGACTTGGCGCGCGCCACGGAACTCGGCAGCCGCCTGCTGTACCAGCCGCGCCAGGTCATCGAGGGCGTACCGGAGACGCTGCACTATCTCGCGCCGCGACACGATCTGATTCTCTTCACCAAGGGCCATCCCGTTGAACAGAGCCTGAAATTGAAAACTTCCGGCTTGGCGATTTTCTTCCGCCACATTGAAATCGCTCGGGCGAAAAACCCTAGCGTCTATTCCAGCCTTGCTGCCCGGCTGGGCCTGGACCGCGCGCGAACCTGGATGATCGGCAACGCTCCTCGTTCCGACATTAACCCTGCCCTGGCGGCAGGCCTGAATGCTGTCTACATTCCCCACGCCCAAACCTGGCGGTTGGAGCATGAAGAAATTTCCCAAGGCCCCGGCCGCCTGCTGGTGCTTGGGCGGTTCGCGGAGTTGGTGAGGTACTTTTGAGGGCGAGTCGATAGTTGATAGTCGATAGTTGATAGTTGAAAGAAAAAGCCCATCGCTTTCAACTTTTTCAGCCCTTCAGCTTTCTCGACTCCTCAACTATCAACTTTCGACTATCAACTATCGACTGCGTTCACCCGAGCACGATAGGCTTCTCCCCCGGCGCCAGAATATCGGCGGGCAATCCCATCACTCGCGCCAGGGTCGGCGCGATCTGCTTCAGCGATATGCGCCCGAGATTTTTGCCGGGGGCGATTTCCCGTCCCACTGCGGTGAACATCGCTTCCATGCCCGCGCGAGAGGGGAGGTATCCGTGGGCGCCGCGATCCTTTGCCGAATCGCTCACCAATGGCCCTTCCAGCCGGTCGGAGAAACAAAAACCCGGCGCCGCCTCGATCATGAGTTCGGCATCGGGGTCGGCTTCGAGCGCTTCGAGTTGCCGCCGGTCGACAATCTCCTGCACCGCGCCCGTAGCGCGCAGCCGATCCACGGCGGTTGCCAACCGCCGCCGGTCATCGGCGGAAGGTTCCTCCAGCCAGTAAACCGCCAGCGAACCGCCGGCGCTCACGGCGCCCAGCCGCCGCAACGCCACCGAGCCGTCAGCGCCGCGCGCGAAAAGTCCATGCTCGGCGAAAACCACCAGGGGCGCAGCTTCCTTTTCCACCGGCACGAAGCCGTGATCGGAAAGCACCACCAGCGTGGTCGCGGAGTCGGAGGAAATGGCGTCGCGAATCTTTCCAATCGCCTGGTCAGCCGATTCCAGCGCCGCGAGCGCCTCCGGCGATGCCGGGCCGAAAGCGTGCGCCTGCGAATCGTACCAGACGAAATGCACCGGCAGCAGATCCGGCCGATAGTGATTCCACAGGTAGAGGGCCGCTTCGCCGCGTATTTGGTCAGGATCAGCCTTGCCGAGCATCGGCATCAGCACTTGTGCGACTTCCGCGAAGAGTCCGGGAGTCGAGTGCCGCGCGGGTGTTTCATAATCGCGATGCGGGTCGGCTACGGCGGGATTCCAGATTTCCGGAATGTTGTTGTCGATGGCCGCGCCGGCGCTCACCGGCCAACTGAGAGCGGCGATCTTGCGACCGCTGGCGCGCGCCACGTCCCACAACGCCGGCGCCCGCAGCACCGGCGCGAACCAGCACCAGGGCCGGGCTTTTTCCGTGGGATCGAGCGAGGCAAGATGGCTGTAAATGCCATGGGCTCGCGGGGGAAGGCCCGTCACAATTGTGGCGTGCGCAGGGTACGTGGTGGTGGGATAAATGCTCTCCACGGCCTCCGCGCTCGCGCCGGATTTTTCGAGCGCGTGCAGATGGGGCAAGCGGTGGCGCGATTCAGACGCGCGATAGATATCCGACCGCAGGCCATCCACGGAAAGGAGCACGAGTTTTGCGGGTCGAGGGGTTTTAGGGCTCACCAGATCCTGCCGCTTTTGGCCTTATCACGCCGTTGGAAGTTTGAATTGCTTATCGAACAACTTGTGACCAAGGCAGTTCGCCTCGTCGGCTTGTAGCGCCGACCTTCAGGTCGGCAGCTTTTGTTTCCCCATCATGCTGACCCTTCGGCTCGCTCAGGGGAGGCTCTAAAGGTCAGCGCTACAACCTCTCGTTGCGAATCGAGTTAAGGGCCTCTATTTCCGGTGCGCCACGCCTTCCACGTGAGTCACAAACGCCTCCGGTTTCCCGGGTGGAGCAATCTCGAACTTCACCTTCAGCGTTCCGTCCCCGTTCTGCACATAAGTGAGCCTTTGGCGGGGAGCCTGCATACTCGCGTCGCTGAGAAAAGTCAGTACTTTCCCCTCCTCGCTGAAGGTGGCCGTATAGTGAATGACGTACCCCTCGCTGTCGAAATAAATGGCCCGAATGGGAGTGGTATTAGCATCGCGATAAACGACCAACAGGTCTTCGTGCGCAAAGGCTGGGCGCTGCGGCGTGGCGGGAAATTCGAGGTGGTTCCTCCGCACCAGGATTTTTCCCTGCAACTCGAGCTGGAAGGAAAACGCACCCTTTCCCTCACCGGGCTCGCCGTGACCCTCCGCGGTCCACGTGCCGACCAGGAATTTGTACGGCCCCCAGACATCAGGCGCTTTGGTTTGTTGCGCTCCCGCGAAGGCCGGCAGCAGCAAAAAGCCCAGACAGAGCCGCGTTAGTCGTCTCATCCTTTCTCCTCTCCGCGTCGAGCCGAGACCGCAGGACATTGTTTACCACGTTTCGAGATATCCGGCTACTACCGGGCCAAGCACCCTCCGAAGCGTGCGATGTGCCATAATGATTTCATCCCAAGGCGATGGCGTTCGCCTTCAACCGTCCTTTTATTGGACGGATGACTCCTGGCCGCTCACCAGCGCCAGGAGTTTTTTGTTGGGCACGGGAGGCGTGCGGAAAGCGATGGGAAATTGCGGATTTTTCTTCTGATCGTGTTTGGCTCGGCTGGTACACTGGCCCGTTACGCCTTGCAGGGTCTCATCCAGTTCCACACGGAGTCTACGTTTCCGGCAGGCACACTGGTGGTGAATCTGGAGGGCTGCTTTCTACATGTACTCGGAGCGAATCGAGAACATTCTGCCCAAGCTTGATGAGATGGGGGGGCGGGTTGGTTACACTCGAGAAAGTTCAGGTGATTCTGTACCGGCCCAAGAAACAGAGCCGGGATACGGGACTCGGGATACGGGGTACGGGATAGGTCCTGCCGCGCGGGTACTGGTGTCATTTGCGATATGCGTGCCCTCCCCGGTGCAGTCATTCCCGCGAAGGCGGGAATCCACTGCGCAAACCATTGAAAATGCGCCGCCGACGGAGTGGATTCCCGCCTTCGCGGGAATGACCAGTGTTTCGTAAGGGATTCCATTCCAAATGACACCACTACCGCCGCGCGGCATCAGGGAGGACGGCAGAAATTTGAAATGGCAAATCTCAGATCGTAAGTCTCGTGCCCCGCATTCCGTGTCCCGTATCCCGAGTCCCGTGCCTCACAGCGCGCGGATGTGAATTGACCCACCGCTGGTGTGCAAACGCAATTCTTCTCCCCCCGAGCCGATCGATCCGTGCATGCTGGAGTGGCTGACAGTGCCTACCACGCGCACGGGCAGGTCGCTCGAAACCGAACCGCCGGAAGTTGAGGCGTCAAGATTCAAATTGGCGGAAGGGTCAATCGCCACTTCGATGTGCCCGCCGGAAGTCTCCAGTTCTCCTCCGTGGCGGTTACCAGGGCTGTAGATGGCCCGGATTGACCCGCCGGAAGTCTTGGCCTCCACGTAACCGGAAACACGATTGATGCGAATCCCCCCACCACTGGTGTGGGCCTGGAGGTTTCCATCGAGCGCTTCCACGTCAATCGGCCCTCCGGAGGTTGCCACGTGCGCATCGCCCGTCACCTCACGGAGGCGAATCGGCCCTCCCGAAGTGTGCGCTTCCAGGGTTCCGTTCAATCCGGTAACCTCGATGGGGCCCCCCGACGTTTTCACATCGGCTCCGCCACGCAAGCCGGAAAGGGTGATACTTCCGCCGCCGGTGTGAAGTTCCGTGCGCGTTTCCGTGGGTACTTCGATTTCAAAATGCACGGAAAGGCTGCGCGACCAGCCGGATTCATGCTTACGCCGGGCCGCCACGTGCGCTATTCCCGCGCTGCTGGAGAAACCGAATTCAAGCTCGCTGTTCAAATCATCCCGCTCGGAAGTGATCACGATGTGCGCACCCGATCCCGAAGCGCCGGTCACCGTAACGCTTCCCACTTCCGATTCAAGAATGAACTGGCCCTTGGGCTGAAGCTCCAGATTCTTCTCGATGCGAGACTCCGCCGCGGCCGGCGACGCCATCGCCAAAAGTGATAGGGCGGCCACCATGACTCCCAGAGTTCGATATCTCTTCATTTTCTCCTCCTGCTGAAAACCTCTCATGACTTGTTACGTTAGACGGGCAGTCCGAGTTCCGGATAGCAGGCCTTTTTCAGCCTGAGCCCCGGCAGGGGCTAACCGTGGGTAGCCGCAGGTTTTAACCTGCGGATAGTAGCGCCCACCCGGCCTCCCAATCCGTCAGTCGACGGATTGACCCGAAGTGAAGGTTCGGCCCCGCCAGGGCCGGAAAGCTCTCTCGGTTTCCCTTTCCGTAGGTTTCACCTACGGCTACCCATGGTTTCCCGCTTCGCGGGACGCAGATCAGTGGCTGGAGTGGGAGCGTGAGCGGGGCGCTGAACACCCACGCCCTCACTCCACGCTGCTGTAGACGTACACGCCGCCCATGCGGACGCGAACCTTGATGTCCTGGTCGCCGTGGGAATTCCAATACATGATTTTGCGGCCCCAGCCCGCGCTGTTTTCTCCGTGCAAATCGCTTTGCACGTAGCCCAAGACGGACCGCGCGTTCAACGAGCGCAGGCGGTAGATGGAGGGGACGTTGATTTCCACGTCACCGTAGTTGACGCTGATTTCCTGTTTGCCGACGAGGCCGCTGACGCGCACATCGCCGTCCACGCACTTCATAGTCAAGTTGGCGTCAAAAGGCATATGGATGCGAAAGTTCACCGAAAGCTTCGACTCACCGCGGAATGGCCGCCACAGCCGGCGCGCGGGATAAAGGGTGCGCAACAGAACCTGTTTGTCTTGTCCAGCCAACACCACCTGTACCTGGTCGTAGAGCGGCTGGGCGCGCTTCTCATCCTTTGCCTCCACCACCTTCTCGGCCTCGATTTCCAGGCGCGGCTCGTCCCAGCCTTCCACCTGGACGTTGCCCATGCGCGTGTCGATGGTCAGCGTGCCAAAGGAAAACATGCGCGCGGAATAATGAAAGGTCTTACTGAATTCGTCGGCCCACAAGGAACTGGGAAGGAGCAGCGCGGCACACAACAAGAAGGCCCGGGCTCGAGCCAACGAGCGGAACGCTGACGTTGCGGGAGGAATTCGAATTGGGTTACTGAACTTCATGGCCCCGTCAGGCGGTGCTACCCGCTCATGGACACAGCACCCAAACTAAGAATATTTCTTCCCTCGCCCCTTTGGGGGAGAGGGGGAACCGCAAGGCGGAGGGGGCCCCACGTTTTGCACGTCGTGGGGGTGAGGGGGTCAGCACGACGATGAACCTGCTCAGTAAAATTTGAATGGGGGGCGTAGATTCGACCCCCTCACCCGTCCCGCCCCGGCTGATGAAAACGCCGGATGCGGGCCACCCTCTCCCCCAAGGGGGCGAGGGTTGTAAATTCAAATCCACGCCCCGCTCGGTTGCCACGCTTGCAAGAAGCATTGAAAGCGCGACTTTTCACTTTTGCCTTTTGCGTTTTGCCTTTTGACTTGCATTTGCGGCTCCTCCGCGCTACGCAGTTACTCCGCCCTATTTCCTGCTTCGGCGCAGCTCTACTGTGCGCTGACCTTCGCCTTCCGAAAGGGCTTCGCGGCCACCAGGCCTTCGCCTTCCTTGATCACCAGGATGTGATCGGCGGGCGGATTCTCGATCTTCTGCATTTGCCCGCTGGGCCACCGGACTTCAATGCGGTCGATGGCGGTGCGGTTCCCCAGTCCAAAGTGCAGGCGCAAATCACTCGAGGAAAGATAGCTGCCGCCGCTGCGCACGGTGTCGTATTGAGTTAGGCTGCCGGCGACCACTTTCACCTCTGCGCCGATGCCGTCCCGGTTGCTCTTGGCGCCGATGGTTTTTACGAGAATCGAGTGGTTCGGGTTCTTGCGAAGGCGCCGCAGCAGTTCCGGCGTGCTATTCATGTTGGAGACCAGGATTTCCAGGTCGCCGTCATTGTCGTAATCCGCCGTGGCCAGTCCCCGGCCTACCTTGCGCAGGGCCATCCCCGGTCCTGACTGTAAGCCGACTTCATCAAAATTCCCGTCGCCGCGATTGTGGAACAGCAGGCTCCGCTCCGCGTAGGTGATGCCGGTCTGGTAGCGGTCAATTTGGGGAAAAGTCTGGCCGTTCGCCAGCATGATGTCCTCCCAGCCGTCGTTGTCGTAGTCCAGGAACTTGGCGCCGAAGGTGGTGAAGAGCCAGCCCACACCGGCGAGGCCGGCGCGATAGGTCACATCGGTGAAGGTGCCGTCGTGGTTGTTGTGGTAGAGATTCTTGGTATCGTCGGAGAAGTTGCCCTTCACGAGGTCTCCCCAGCCGTCGTTGTCGTAGTCGGCGAAATCCGTGCCCATGCCCGCCTGCTCCAGCCCCTCGCTACTATAGGCCACTCCGGCCTCGACGCCGACGTCGGCAAAGGTGCCGTCGACGTTGTTGTGGTAAAGGGAGCTGGGGGTGGAATCGTTGGCCACGTAGATGTCCGGTCGCCCGTCGCGGTCGTAGTCGCACCACACCACGCCCAAACCGTAATACTTGCCGGTGTCGATCCCGGCGCGCTCCGTGACATCGGTGAAGGTCCCATCGCCATTGTTGTGGAAGAGAAAATCACGCCCCCCGGGCAGGCCGCGCGGGCCGCAGAAAGTCGCGATTCCACGATAAGTGCAATTCGGCGCGCTGCCCATACCGCCGAGCTTGAGGATGTCCACGTCGAGGTAATCGGCGACGTAAAGATCCAGGTGGCCGTCATTATCATAGTCACCGAAGGCGCAGCCCATACCCCAGCCCCCGCCGCGCACTCCTGCCTTTTCCGTGATGTCGGTGAAAGTTCCATTGCCGTTGTTATGGTAGAGAACGTTCCCGCCGTAGTAGGTCACGTAGAGATCGTCGAAGCCGTCATTGTCGTAATCCCCCACGCAAACGCCCATTCCCCAGCCCGTGTGGTCGAGGCCGGAGCGCGCACTCACGTCGGTGAAGGTGCCGTCGCCATTGTTGTGGTAAAGGCGGGAGCGGGGGCTCGTGCCCTGCTTCCATTGTTCAAACGTCGAGCCATTCACGAGGAAGAGGTCGGGGAAACCATCGTTGTCATAATCGATCCAGGCAATGCCGCCGCCGCCCTTGGCTTCTATGATGTAACGCTTTTCGGGGCCGCCGCTGGTGAGAGAAAAATGAATTCCTGATTTCTCCGCGACCTCAATGAACTGATCGGGCTGTGCGCCCTGGGACCGCGCGGCGGTTCCGGTGTTTCTGCGCCCAGAGGGTGGCGCTCCGCTCGTCCGCACGGGCGCGGGGTCCTGTGCGGCGCGCCCGGTGAACGTCACGAGCGCCAAGCCTGACAGCAAGCCCACGCCGGCGAGGAGCAGGAGGATTTTCGGGAATGAGAACTGACGGTTACGCAGGATCATGCGCATGCAAATCCCCGGCCACGACGATGTATCGGGCGCTTAGAATCAGTACACTTCCTCATGCGTTCCAAGGGTCAAGAGGAGAATGCCCTCAGATCCTTCGTATTCAACAAACTTGAATACGATCCTCAGGTCGTAGCCCGCGCTGCACGCCCAGGATCCCTCCAGTTCACCCTTAAGTTTGTGGGTCTTCAGGCGGGGATGAAAGCAGTCTGCGGCGAGCAATTCCAGGGCTGACTGAAGGTCTTGGGAGGCTAGCGGGTGTTTCTTTATAATTTTCTTTGCGCTGCGAACGAACGCGCTGGAGCGCAGTAAAAGCCGCGTCACGAGAGGATCTCTTTCATGATCTGATCGGGCGTAATGGGCCGGAGAGCGCCACGTTCAAACTCCCTTTGCGCTTCTCGGATGTCGGCCGCAAGCTCGGCACGCCGGCGGTCCGCTAGCCGCCGATTCAGGAGCGCGACCAGGGTTTCCTGCTCCTCCAGCGTTAAGCGATCGGCAGCATCCACAACAACGTGAAATCTCGAAGGGGGTTTAGGGTTCTTCATCGTATCCCCAAGATACCACTTCGTCCTATGGGGAGCAACCCGAGGCAATGGTACACTTTGATGTAGAGGCGGCTTTACGCCGCCATTTGGTCCGTCAGCCGACGGATAAACTCGCCGCTACAACATCAAACTGTAGCACTAGTTCCCGGGACCTTGTTGCGCCGCGAAGATTTCTCCGTGTCCTCTGTGGCAGGAAAAGGTTTCACACAGAGTCCACTGAGCGGCTCTGTGCGCTCTGTGTGAAATCTTTTGAGGCACAGAGGACACGGAGAGACTGGTTTTGGTTGCGGCTCTGCCGCGCTGTACCACTACCCAGCCCGAACGAAGGGCGCCAAATTCTGAAAAGCCTGTCCAATCTACGGCTGTGAACTCGCGCCGGCGATGCCGGAAAGCTGTTTCTCGCGGCGTGAATGCAGTGTGGCGCACACGGCAAATTCGCGCGCCGCCGCTTCCTTATTTCCCATCTGCTGGTAGAGGCGCGCCAAAGCGTAATGAATCTCCACGTTGTCCGGAGTGGATTTCAGCGCTGCCGTGAACTCCGCCTGCGCGTTCGGGAATTGCTTCCGCTCGGTGTAAATCCGGGCCAGGCCGTAATGAGGTTGATAGGCCCGCGGACTCAAGCGGATCGCCTCCTCGAACAGCTTCTCCGCCTCCGGCAATTTCCCATGTTCGAGTTCAATGTTGCCGGCCAGCCAATGGGCAGTGGGGAAATCCGGGTTGACCTGTATCTCCCGGTAGAATTGCTCCAGAGCCGATGGCAGGTTCCCCATACTCTGATACGCGAATCCCAAATGATAGTGCGCCAGCGGCAAGGAGGGATTGAGAGCCAGAGCTTTCTTGAACTGCTCGATGGCGGGCGCGGTCTGGTTCTGGTTGTGGTAGGCGCGGCCCAGCAGCAAGTGCGCCTGCGCATTCCTAGGGTCAAGGTGCAGATAGGATTCGAGCGTCTTCGAGGCGTCGGGATAACGCTTTTCGGCGAGGTCCACCAAGGCCAGGTCAAAATAGTTCTGGGGTTCGCTCGGGTCGTACTCGATGGCGTGCCGGAAGGCTGCGCGTGCATCCTCGTTCATCCCCTTCTTGAAAAGAACTACGCCCAACAGTTGTTGAAGGTGGGAGGACTTCGGGTACTGTCCCACGGCGGTCTGAGCCTTGTCGAGCGCCGCATCCAGGCGGCCAGCCTCAAGCTCAGTGGTCACCTGATCGGCAAGCAAGTCTTCGGATTCCTGCGCGCGCAACGTCCCTGCTGCCCACAAGCAAAGCAAGCAAAGAAACAGCGCGTCGCCTAACCCACGAAGTTTTTGAGGGCACTTCACACTTCGATGTTACGTCTGGGAAAAAGACGGAGTCAATAGTAGCGCCGGCATCTTGCCGGCGTTGGAAAATGCCCCGACAGGTCGGGGCGCCGGCAGAAGAGATTGAAAAAGGCGTTATAATGACGATTCGTCCGGACCGTAATTGTGCGGGTGCCGGGTATTTGGCCGCAGTCGTGGCGATTGAGGCGGTGTCGACAAGAGGTTGGCGGATTCATTTGGAAAAAACAATAAGAAGGCGAAGGCTACCGGACAGCGATTCCGTCAAAGAATTGGCGGGCTTCTGGGATCACCACGACCTTACGGATTTCGAGCACGATCTGGAAGAGGTGCGCGAACCAGTGTTTGTGCGCGCTAAGGGGGCGTCTGTGAGCATCGAACACAACCTGCCGAGGCTCAGCAACTCAAGAAAATCGCGCGCTCCAGGGGCGTCAGGGAAACCACCATTCTAAGGCGATGGATACTGGAACGACTTCACGAGTCTTCCCCCCTCTAACGACCGCCTATCAAAGCCTTGCACGCGCCGCACGCCTCCGCCCCGCCGCACTAACCTCTGGTATACTCGACCACGGTCTCGCAACATGAGCTCCCCAAATGACGCCTTGATTCGCGATATCGTCCGCCGCATTGTAGACACGGTGCAGCCAGAGAAGGTGATTTTGTTCGGCAGTCAAGCTCGGGGTGATGCCCGGCCGAACAGCGATTTTGACGTGCTGGTGATCAAGCAGTCCGATGAGCCGCGATACCGCCGCTCCATTTCCCTTTACGTGGCCCTGGCCGATCTGCCGGTGGAAGTGGAAGTGATGGTCTACACGCCAGAGGAAGTTGAAGAGTGGAGCGAGGTTCCCCAGGCATTTGTAACCACTGCCGTGCGGGAGGGCACGACAATATATGAAAGACGCGGCTGAGCTTTGCCGTGGGCTGCTCCGCAAAGCCAAGAGCGACCGGATCGCTATGGAAGCCTCGCTGGCGGCCCAGTCCTTCGATGCAGCATGTTTTCATGCCCAGCAAATTACTGAAAAGTGCCTAAAAGCCTTTTTGGCTTATAGTCGGGTGGGGTTTCCGTACACTCACAATTTAACCAAGTTGATTGAGATAGGGGCAGGGATTGATGCTGCGTTCCGCTCACTTCTGCCCACCGTTACGCCCCTCACGCCCTATGCCGTGGAATTGAGATACGATGACTCCTTCTGGCCCACCCAGCAGGTGGCCGAGGAAGCTCGGGTGTCGGCACTGGCCGTTTTCCAGTTCGTTTTGGACCGCCTACCCCCGGACGTCGGGAAAGCAGCAGAATAACGCCCGCCCCTGTTCCCGCGCTGCTTTCTCGCGGATGAACCCCTACTTTCCCAGCCCGATTTGGCAGGCGTGCGCCTCGCGCGTCAGGCGTTCCTGGTCGAGGTAGGCGCGGGTGCGGCGGGTCAGTTCTTCGAAATCCACCTGGTGGGCGTCGAATTCCGGGCCGTCCATGCAGGCGAACTTCACCTTGCCGCCCACGGTAACGCGGCAGCCGCCGCACATGCCGGTGCCGTCCACCATGATGGGATTCAGGCTGGCCATGGTGTGCACGCCCCACTCGCGCGTCAACGCGGCGGCGTAACGCATCATGGGAATGGGTCCGATAACGTGCACAGCGCCCACCGGCAAAGACTGCTTGGCCTTCCAAGCCCGCATCAGGTCCACCACCGTGCCGTGCATTCCCGCCGAGCCATCGTCGGTGGCCCACTGGACCTCATCGGCCGCAGTGCGGAGTTCCGCGTCGAGGATGATCTGCGCTGTCGAACGCGCTCCGCACAAAGCCGTGACGCGATTGCCGGCGCGGCGGAAAGCGCGGGCCACGGGCAGCAACTCCGCCACGCCCACGCCTCCGGCGACGCACACCACGTGCCCGACGTTTTCAATGGCCGCGGCCTGCCCCAGCGGACCGAGCAAGTCGGCCAGAACCTCACCGGGCTCCATCGCTACCAAAACGCTGCTCGTCTTGCCCACCGCTTGAACCACCAGATGGATGCTGCCTTTTTCCGGGTCGCCGTCCACGAGGGTCAGGGGGATGCGCTCGCTGTCCGCGCGGGGACGCAAAATCACGAATTGCCCGGGCTTCCAGTGCCGGGCGACGCCGGTGGCTTGCACCTCGAACCAGGCAATTTCCGGAGTAATCAGCCGCTTCGCCAGAATGCGATTTTCTGAATGGGCAGGTGGGCAGATGGTGAGATGGGCAGATGGGGAGACGGGGAAATTGGGAACCGCCGGGCTGTTACCCACCTGCCGACTGCCCACCTGCCCATTTGCTTGCAACGCCTCATGAATGGCTGCCGCGGCGGCGCGCCCATCGCGCATGGCCAAAATCACGGTGGAGCCGCCGCGCACCACGTCGCCGCCGGCAAACACCCGCGCCATGCTCGTCTGCCCCTTGGTATCCACCACGATCTTGCCGCGTTGAGTCAGTAACTGCGGCGTCGCGCGCTGCACCGTGGGGTTGGGACTTTGCCCGATCGCCATGACCACGGTGTCCACCGGCACGCGATACTCCGACCCCGGCATGGGAACCGGCGAGGGGCGGCCGGATTCATCGACCTCGCCCAGCTTCATGCGGATGCACTCCATCTCGCGCAGCGTTCCCTTTTCGTCGCCGAACAGGCGGACCGGCGCGGCCAGGAATTCAAGGTGCACGCCTTCTTCTTCGGCGTGCTCGATCTCCTCCAGACGAGCGCGCAGCTCGGCGCGCCCACGACGGAACATGATGGTGGTCTCGCTGCCCATGCGCCGCGCCCAACGCGCGGCGTCCATGGCGGAATTCCCGCCGCCCACCACCACCGTTCGCGCTCCGATACGCACGGGGGTGTCTGATTCCGGGAAGCGAAATGCCTCCATCAGGTTCAGCCGCGTCAGGAATTCGTTGGCCGTGTAGACTCCCACCAGATTCTCGCCCGGGATGCCCATCAAATGGGGCAGGCCCGCGCCGGTGCCCAGGAAAATCGCCTCAAAACCTTCTGCGAACAATTCCTCCACGGAGTAAGTCTTGCCCACGATGACGTCTTTGCGGAATTCCACTCCCATCGCCCGCAGCCGGTCAATTTCCCCGCGAATGATTTCCCTCGGCAGGCGGAAATTTGGAATGCCGTAGGCCAACACGCCGCCCAACTGGTGCAAAGCTTCAAAGATCGTTACGCGATAACCATTCCGCACCAGGTCATACGCCGCAATCAGGGATGCCGGACCGCTACCAATCAGAGCGACACGCGCACCCGTAGGGGCACGCGATGGCGTGCCCCTACTGTCCGGTGCCAGTGCCGGCGCCATGATGTGCTGGTCCGCCGCAAAGCGTTCGAGCGAACCAATCGCTACCGGTTCGAGCTTTTTTCCCAGCAGGCAAATTTTCTCGCAGAACAACTCGTGCTGGCAGACCCGGCCACAGATTCCCGGGAAAGGGTTTTCCTCGCTAATTTTCTGGAAGGCCGCCTCAAAATCTCCCTCCGCCATCAAGGTGATAAAGCTCTTGACGTTGATGTGAAGAGGGCAGGCTTCCACACAAACGGGATCTTTGCACTGCAAGCAACGTAGCGCCTCAATCCGGGCTTGCTCCAATGAGAAGCCCAGCGCGACCTCGGCGTAGCCCTGCACCCGCTCCTCCGGTGACCGCACCGGCAACACTTGGCGAGGCGCCTTGGGATTCCGCCGCGGTTTGGGTTTGGCTTCCACCGGGCGTGCATCAGCCTGCTTAGGAGTCTGTGAATCCACCGTTTTCCCCCTCGGACCGCTTTGGCGCTGCGCGCTTATACTCAGCGAACGCCTTTCCCGCGCTCGGAACGCGTTTGCGGACAGCAACTTCCGCCTCAGTGACGGTCCGGCGGAAGATAGGAGCAATTCATGTGCCAGCCAACATCGGCCGGAGAGCCAATTTCCACCGGACCAATTTGGATTCTTACATCTTGAAACCTACAATTTGGCGTATTCGACATTTTGTCCAAATTGCCTTGTTGCTGTTGTGTTCGTCAACAGGTTGGTCCATACTCCGCCTGGACTTGAGCTCGTCTCTCGCAAATGGGGGTGTTCGAAATGGGAGTATCAACTCAAACAGTCAAGACAGCTTACGACTCCGCCATGGAGAACTTCGATCTCGCGGCGGATGCCTTGGACTTGAACATCGACGTTCGAAACATGATCAAGTACCCGGAGCGGATTTTGCACGTGAATCTCCCGGTACGGATGGACAGCGGGCATATTCAAAGGTTCGAGGGTTACCGGGTTCAGCACAGCACGTCGCGGGGCCCGGCCAAAGGTGGAATCCGGTATCATCCCGGAGTTACGCTCGAGGAAGTGAAAGCTCTCGCCACTTGGATGACGTGGAAGTGCGCGGTGGTAAACATTCCATTTGGCGGAGGCAAAGGAGGGGTAACCTGCAATCCCAAAGAGATGTCGCTCACGGAACTTGAGCGTCTCACTCGCCGTTATGCCAGTGCGATTCTGCCGCTCATTGGTCCGGAACGAGACATTCCTGCTCCGGATGTCTACACGAACTCGCAGATCATGGCCTGGATCATGGACACGTACAGCATGACCAAAGGCTATCCCATCCCCGGGGTCGTCACCGGAAAGCCGATTGCCCTGGGCGGCTCGCTGGGACGGAATGAGGCCACCGGGCGGGGTGTTTACTACACCATTCAGTGTGCCTCTGAGCACCTGCGCATTCCTATCAAGGGTTCGAAGGTGGTGGTACAGGGTTTTGGCAATGCCGGTTCCATTGCCGCGCAATTGCTCGACAGCAATCAAGCTTACGTCATTGCCGTCAACGATTCGCGCGGTTGCGTGTACAACGCCAATGGGCTCGACATTCCCAAGCTCATCATGCACAAAGAGAAGACCGGAGGCGTGGTGGGCATGGCCAACTCTGAAACCATCAGCCCGCAGGAACTGCTCGCGCTCGAGTGTGACATCCTCATCCCCGCCGCATTGGAGAACGCGATTGACGGCACCAATGCCGGCGCGGTGAAGGCCAAGATCGTGGGTGAGGCGGCCAACGGACCGGTAACGCCGGAAGGAGACGCCATCCTGGAGAGGAACGGGGTGTTTGTGATCCCCGATATCCTCTGCAATGCCGGTGGCGTTACGGTCTCCTACTTTGAGTGGGTGCAAGACGAGCAACACCTGTTCTGGGAGGCGCAGGACGTTTACAACCGCCTGGAGCGGGTGATGAAGAACAGCTTTGCCGAGGTGCTGAAGATCCACCTCGATCGCAAGGTCAGCATGCGTACGGCCGCCAACATGCTCGGCATCAGCCGCGTTGCTGAGGCCACTACGCTGCGCGGTTTGTATCCCTGATCTTGAATCTCGGATCTTGAACTTTGGAACGCATTTGAGCCTCGTCAGGGGCCGCTCCATAACGTGGCCCCTGGCTTGGCTCTTTTTTTTAGAAGCTCTAACGGGAAGATTCCTCTTCGGCGATTTCAAGTTTGAAACGGTAAGCGCTTGTTAGCCAAAACCCCAGGCGTCCGGTTTGATCAACCCTGCCTCAAACCCACTCATCGTCTTCGGCCAACCTGCCGATAACGAAGCGGGGGAGTGTGGGCCGCCGCCGTTTTAACCCGCTGGCGTGCGCGAGAAGCATGTCAACCCTCTCCGAGGGGAGAGGGTGGCGGCCATGTGCCGCCGGGTGAGGGGTCAGTTGCACGCTCGAGACTTGACTTGAACCTTCGTTTGGCCGCTGGCAATTCCTAAGTCGTTTAGATTCCATATAAAAGCCACATATCAACGAGCGAATTGGCTGGAACACCTTCCGATGCGGGTACGTTTCGTAGTTGAAGGCGAGCGGCGCAGACGCAAGGCGGTGCAGCAACTGCCGCACCGCTCGAACCCCGGAACAACGCTCGGCCTGTACGCGAGAGCGTACAGCGGCGGCGCATGACGCCAGCAGCACGGGATCGCCGACCTGATCTGTAATGCGCCGCTGCCGACGGTCGGACAGCGCAACAACAGGCCGGCCGCTCAGTATTCGCGCGTGGTCACGATGCCCGGCTGCGGCACAGGATATCTTCCGTTGGCATCAGCAATCAGTGGAGCGGGGGAATCCATTGTAAACTTGTCCACGCCCGGCGCCATTTCGTGCTCGCATTGCAGCATCTCGTCAAACGTGATTTCCCGACCGGTGTGGGCAGCCATGCGGCCCATGCTCGACACGAGGCTCGCTTCGACCCCGCGTGTAACCTCGTTGTAGGGCTTGTCGTCTCGAATGGCATCCAACAAGTCGTTCCATTCGTTTTGATAGGGATTCTGCTCCTCCGGGTTCACCGCGGATTCCCAAATCATGTGGTCGGCCGTCATCTGACCCTTGTAGATAGTGGACGGCTGCCCGCAATCACCGTGCTTGGACGCGATCGCCGATCCTTTGGTGCCGTGCAGGGCGCTCGTATAGATCTGCTCGCATCCCGCGATGGTCCGCCCGTCGAAAAAGAACTTCGTGCCATCAGCATACGTGTATTCCACCGAATACGTGTCGAAATTCTGATCCACGTAGGCCACGCCTTCGGGACTGAGCTTGTAATGGCGGCCGCCCAGCGCCTGGGCCTTGACCGGCCACTCGTTTTTCATCCATCCGAGATGATCGACGATGTGGATATAGAAGTCGTTGAAGCAGCCGCCGCTGGCCCAGATGAAGCTGTGGAAGCGCTGCACCTGGTAGAGGAGATCGGTAATCCCGGCAGGTTTGGGAAGCGAGGAGAAGTATCCGCCAGGCCCATGCATCCGGTAACCCCTTTGGAGGATGATCTGGCCGATCTTGCCGTCATGGACGCGCTTGGCCAGTTCCTGGAGCGCCCGGCTGTGACGCGACATCAATCCCACCCCGACCTTGAGGTTCTTGGCGGAGGCGTCTTGCGCGAGGCTGAGCATGCGTTTGCTGGTGGGGCCGTCGGCCGTGACCGGCTTCTCCATGAAGACATTCAGGCCCTTCTGGATGGCGTAGGTGAAATGCACCCAGCGAAATGCCGGGGGCGTGGCGAAAATGGCGATATCACCCGGCTTCAAACAATCCATCGCTTTCTTGTAGGCGTCGAAGCCGAGGAACTGGCGATCCGGCGGCACGTCCACCTGGCTCGAGAACTTCTGCTGCAAATTGTTCAGGTCTTTCTCGAGCCGGTCCGGGAATATATCGGCCATGGCGACCAGCTTGATAGGACCGCGCTTGACGGATAGCGCGTTCGCCGCGGCGCCGCCGCCTCGTCCGCCGCAGCCGATCAGGGCGATCTGGATCAGGTCGCTGCCGGCAGCGTGGACGGGCGGAATGGCCACGTTGGCCAAAGCCGAAACCGCCGCCCATTTGCCGGCGGTCTCAATGAATTTACGGCGGGTAGTCGAGGTTGGAATGGAAGAGTTCATGGCTGTGCAGGTCCTCCGAAACGTGTCGTTGCCTTTGCGCGGGCTGGCAGAAGATATGCCTGGCGCGCGGCACACAATTCTAGCGTGAGTTCCCTCGTCGTCAAGAATAATCTTACCCGGCCGCGAAGCACGGAGGGCGTTATCCGTCAGCCGACGGATTACTCTGCGGCTTTTCGTTGTTGTCGTATTCAGAGCCGCGGAGTAGTGCAGAAAGCGCACAACTCCGCGCTACCCCTCCGCGCTACCGACTCTCAGACACTACCAACCTGCTCTGAGCACCCCGTCGGTGGTATGATTTAGGTCATGAGCATCTACGCGACACTTTGGAAGTTGAAGTTTCCTCAAGATGGAGACGATTTCACAGGATGCGAGTGGATCGAAGTGACGGCACAAGGAGTTCCAGCGCATATCGGGTCGCCAAGCCCCGGCGCCGGATACGAGAGCGGTGATCCGTTTGGCGCGTTTCTGCCGCCGCCTGTGGCG
>Ga0187865_1000996_pt1 | contig 35440 bp, 34 predicted proteins | sample June2016WEW_11_1_2_FD_132989 | JGI IMG/M metagenome (GOLD analysis project Ga0187865, IMG submission 132989) | Peatland microbial communities from SPRUCE experiment site at the Marcell Experimental Forest, Minnesota, USA - June2016WEW_11_100 | ecosystem: Environmental > Terrestrial > Soil >...
GCGCCGCACGACATCCACCGCGCGGCGGAAAAGGTGGCTTCCACCGGCAACCGCCAGGTGATCCTCACCGAGCGCGGCTCGTCGTTCGGCTACAACAACCTGGTGGTGGATATGCGCGGCCTCCAGATCATGCGCGACTCTGGTTGGCCGGTGGTTTTCGACGCCACTCACAGCGTGCAGGTGCCGGGAGGCGCGGGAGACGCATCGGGGGGCCAGCCACAGTTCATCGAGACGCTGGCGCGCGCGGCCGTGGCGGCGGGTGTGGACGGCGTCTTCGTGGAGGTCCACGACGAGCCCGAAAAGGCCCTCTCCGACGGCCCCAACGCCCTGCGGCTCAGCCTGTTGCGCGACTTCTGGCGGCGTCTGACGGCGATCGACGCGCTGGTCGAATCCGCAAACTTCCTGCACACCGCGGGGGCGTGATGCGTCATAAAATGGGGGGCAGAATGTTCGACCCAAGAAGAAGCCATCGAGGCTTTTCACTCATCGAGCTGTTGATCGTGATCGCGATCATCCTGATCATCATCACGATTGCGGTTCCCAAATATCAGAAGACCCAGATGTTTGTGCGGGAGACCGCGGCCATCAGGGCCATCCAGACGCTTCACCAGGTGGAGGTGCAGTACCAGTCCCAGTATGGCCGCTATGCCACGTCGCTGGCGGAACTTGGACCGCCCGCGAGCGGCGCGCCCAGTCCCTCCGCCGCGGACCTGATTGGCAACGACCTGGCGGGCGGCGAGAAGCAGCAATACAAATTCACCCTCACCGGAAACGCGGGTGGCTACGCAATCAATGCCAACCCGGTGGCGTACGGGTCTTCGGGCAGCCGCTCGTTCTTTTCGGACCAGTCCATGGTCATCCGCGAGAACTACGGGCCGGAGCCGGCCACGGTCAACAGCAAAGAGTTGCGGTGACCTCCGCAAGTTTTGCGGACTTTATTTCCGGAACCTCTCAGCCCGGCGCTTCGCGCCAACGGCCTGCATTCGATGCCTTCTGCAGCACCCAGTTGCCTTGTTTTCTGCGAGTTGCGCCGGCCTTGCAGACGAGGAATCTGTGCTCAGCGAGGGTGCCCTCCTACGCTTCGGAGTCTTCACCGCACGTCGCCATGGCGGAAGACACAACGAGCGCACCGAACACTGTTGCCCGGCGCGCTCAGGGCCACTGATCTTCGGACTGTGCCCTCTACTTCCGGCGGCGAAGAACGAGCGCCGCGAGAGGCGCCAAAAGAAGCAGGCCGGTGGCCGGCTCCGGCACGTCGTCGCTGGTGAAGTTATAGGTTACCGGGTTGCTGGTAACGAATCCGGGTTGTCCGGCGACCGGCGTGTAGCTGACGCCGTTCCAACCGCCCTCCACCCCAGCCTCATTCATCGTCAGCAGGTTGGTATTGTATCCGGCCGGGAAGCCGATGTCAGCCAGATACGAGTCGCCAACCTCAATGTCCGAGTACACGAACACGCCGCCACCCTGCGTGACCGGGTCGAACCGGAGAATGTCCGAAAGCCCGGTGAAGTTTGGCGGCTCCATGATGAGCACATCGCCTGCCACCAATCCCGGCGGGTTACGCATGGCGTAGAACAGGACGTTACCCAACCCACCAGGACCCGGGTCGGGGATCTGGGAGCAGGACAACGGCGATGGGGATCCGGCTGGGAACGTGATCGTGCCAAGGCAGTTCTCATTGAAGGTGAGGTTGACGACTTGGATTTGCGCGTATGCAGGTGCCGTTACGAGGAACAACAACAGGCCTATGCACGTCACGAGTAACACAAGCCCGCGTAATGCTGATGGTCTCAAGTTGAATGGTTCCTCCTTAACCAGGGTTTCGATGTTTCGACTCCCCAGGTTTCCAGGGTCATCACCCGAAACCCTCTGGTATGATTTTGCACCATGTCCGCGCCTAAATCAATGCAATTCTTAGATCCCAAAACCCGAAGAGTAACAGTACTTTCGATACAACAGCGGGATCCATAACCCAATCTTGGCCCAGCCTGTCCGGATGGGCCTTCGGCCCGCGAATCGTGATGAAGACCAGCCGGAGTACGCGCGACACATCTTCAATAGGATGTTCTTCCGCCGGAACTGCGTGGACGGATGCGGCGCGTCCCACGTGGTGAACGGCGTGGAGATGAAGATCGGGCCGCCGCGGAACGGTATTCCCAAGCGGCGGAGCCGCGCTTGGGTGGAAGACGACTCCGCCGCCCACCAGAAGCTCTCGCCGGGTTCGATCATGCCGCCCGACAGGCTCTCGCTGAAGGACATGCGGAACCTGACGACGTACCTGCTTGCGCTGCCGGAGTAGTCCATACGCTAGAACGCAGCCACGGAGTGAATTCCCTCCGATTCCAGGGCTATCGCCATCTTCTTCAGCGCGGTCTTGTGAATCTGGGACACGCGGCTTTCGTTCACGCCCATCACCTCGCCGATCTCTTTCATGGTCATTTCTTTCGTGTAGTAGAGGCACACGACCTTCTGGTATCGCTCGGGCAAGGTTTCGATGGCGCGCGCGAGCGTCATCTGCAACTGCCTCCGCTGGCACATGTGGTCGGGCTGGAGATCCGGCTTGGCGGCGAATTCCTGCGTGCGATCGCGCTCCTGGTCGGGATGCGAAGAGGCCGAAACCAACCCGACGGTCCGCAATTCCATGAGCAGGCGGCGCCATCGCTCCATACTGAGTCCCATCTCTTGCGCTACTTCGCCCTCGGTGGGGGCGCGCCCCAGTTTTGCGCAAAGATCGCGAGTGGTCGAATCCACCTGCTTTTGCCGCTTGCGGAGGTCGCGCGACGCCCAGTCGAGCTGGCGCAGGCTGTCGAGGATGGCGCCTTTGATACGGTGCTTCGCATAGCTGTGAAACGCGACGTTTTTGGATTCATCGTATTTGGCTACCGCATCGAACAGGCCCAGCACGCCGGCGTGGATCAGATCGTCGAGATCCACATGCACCGGGAGGTTCTCGTGCACACGAATGGCGATCGCTTTGACCAGCGGAAGATGTTCGAGCACAATCTGGTCGCGAACCTCGATGGAAATTCTCGGCCGCCGGCATATAGACACACTTGGCACCCGCATCGCTCTTGTCCTCTTTTCGGATTCTTCTTAGGAGCCGGATCAAATCTTCCGGCAGCAGTAAGGGTGCAACCTGAGGGCCACGTAGAATTGAGGCATAAAGACCTTATTTTCAGTCATAGGTGCTTGGGATTCACGTTCCAGAATGGAACGTGTTTCAAATTGAAACGTGGGGATGGTTCAAAGAGGGATGGAGCCAGCTACCAGCCGGCTTTCTTCGCGATGTAGGTCTTGACGGCTAACCCACCGAGCAAGATCCAGACGGCGTCGCGCATGAGGCCATCGAGCGTCAAGGCCGCCAGCAGGGCCAGGACGGCGTAAGTGCCCGTGGCCCACAGGAATCGGGTGTTCATGAATCTTCAATTCTGCCACGGCTGGGATGGGCAGGGGCGGGCTTGACACGTTCACTCGCAGCGCAGGCCAGCCTCAGGTGTTTGTCACTTCGGCAGGAACCTGAAATCGGAAATCGCGATCTCGTCGTTGCCCTGGATCAGAAATCCGAACTTGCCCTGGGTGAAGTCGCGGCCCGGCTCGATAAAAGTGTCGAGCACTTTCCACTTGTCGCCCACCCGCACCTGTTGCACCAGGCGATCCGGCGTCACCTCGATCTGAACGGTGAACGCCTTCTGATTTCCGAGATTGTGCGGCGCCTTGACTCGCTCGAGCCGCTCGCCTTTCTTGATCACCCCGGCCCAGAAATTCTTCCGATCCATCTCGTAGAGCAGGTAGTTCTTGGAGTCGAGATACTGGAGGCACCAGCGGACCTGGCCTGCCCGGAATACGCCGCCGCCTTTGAGCAGTTCCACCGTGAAGGTGAAGACGCCCTTGGGCGGCAGCTTATAAGGCACGAATCCGCCACCCTTGTGGACCCAACTGCCGCCGTCCTTCTTCCAGCTCTGCGCGTCCTCGAACTCCGCCATTCCGCTTGCCACTACGGGTGGAGGCGCGGCCGGCCGCTCACGAGCCAGGGCGAAGTCTGCTTCCCGGTTTTCACCGGCGGCCAGTTGGACGCGTGTTGTAGATTCGACGAATCCCGGCGCGCTCGCCGAAAATGCGTAGCTCCCCGGGGGCAACTCAATCTGGTCTCCGCGGGCCTCATGCGACTCCGTTTCGTCACCGCGGCGGTAAGTGATGGTTGCCGATGCAGGGTTGCGTGTGAGCCGGATGGCGCCGTTGGCGGCGGCCAACACTACGTCCGCGCCCGCCAGCACTACAGCCTGGCCCGCATGGAAGGATCGCTGCAGCCGCTTCGGCAGGTACTCTTCGCGCCGCAGCTCGATAGTGTGGTCGCCCGGCTGGATGGCGCTGAGGCCGAACGATCCGTCCGGCCCCACCGTGCCGGCGTTTTTCTGATCGACCAAAACCTCGCTACCGGCCATCGCCCCGTGGATTTCCAGCGCTCCGAATTGCGGCTGCGGTTTCAGGTCGAACTGCACGCGCACTTCCGTACCTTTCTTCACTTCGACGGTTTGCGCGGGATCTTCCTGAAAGCCGCTCTTGGCCACTCGCACCGCGACCTTTCCGAGGGCCTGAACGCGCAACTGGCCACGCTGGGTGCGCCGGCGGTACTCCTTGTCGTTCAGAAACACGCGCACGTCGTCCTGGCCGGTCGAGACAATCAGCGTGCCCGCATTGACGTCCGTTTTCAGGAATGCGGTCAGCATGGGCGCGGCGCCGAAGCTTTCGCTCATGTTGCGCTGGTCCCGGCCCTCGCCCACTACGATCTCATTCACACCCAGCCGAAAACTCGTGAGGTCCGTCCCGGCCGGACCGGCATTGCTTTGCGGCTGGCCGTTGACCGCCAGCTTCCAGGGGCCCGCGTTAGTCACGACGCGCGCCTGCTTTCCGAAGCTAGCCACCAGCACCGCGATCATGTTCCGTCCTCTTACGGGGCCGCCCACGGCCGGCAGCCGCGCATGCGCGATCTCAAACGAGAACGAGGCGTCCCCGTTCTGCCCGATGACTTTTACGGTGTGTGTGCCCGGAGCCACCTTGTCGAGCGCCAACTGACCTTCTTGCAGATCGACCGGCGGCCGACCGTCCACCACCACCTTGCCCTTGTCCAGATCGGTCAGCAGGCGAACCAATTGTGCCTGCGGCTGAAGCGTCAGGCTGACCGCCGCCGGCCGCCGAGCCATCACGGTGACAGCGCCCGCCGCAGGCTCGAAGCCGTCCAGAAACGAGGAGACCTGGTAGGTGCCCGGTGTCAGCGCCAGCTTGCAGTTGGATGTGCAGGTAGTCTCTTTGCCGCCGGGCCCAGGGGGCACCCCCGCGGACTGTTTCGCAGTCACCCTCACGGACGCACCCGGAGGAGTGGTCGCAACGTCGACTTCCACTGCCCCTGCGTGGCGCCCGCGAGTTTGATGCACCACCAACAAAATGAGTGCCAGGGCAACCAGCAGACCGGCTATTGGTCCGATCGCCACCGCGCGGTTCCAGTTGAGCGCGGGGGTGCCCTCTGGGCCCGGCGGCGCCGGAGGCATCACGGGCGGTTCGGGCAGGGCGGCCGGGGCAGGCGCCACGGTGTCCAGGATAGAAGTTGGCAGCGGGGGCGGTTGTGCTGCCGGCATCGCAGGCGGAGAAGGGGCGGGAGGCGGGGAGGTTTCCTGTTGCTTGAGCAGCGTGCCACGCGCTATCAGGCGCAGTTTGATCTCGTCTCCAGTGAACAGTACGTCGAAATCGCCAGGGAAAGCCTGGATGATCTCGTTCAGCCGAAAGTAGACCGGCTTCAGGGCGGCAAACTCGGTGGCTGACTTGATCTGCTCGTCGAGCCTCTTGAGTTCTTCGTGAGGATTGACGTTTTTCACGCCCACGCCGCCTATCGTACACCTTCCGGGGGAGATGAACGAGAGGATTCGCGCCCTTCGCGCGGCGAATGCCGGCGGTGACTCACTCTGATCCGCACTGCGGGGATTCCAGCGCGCTAACTCGGCTTGCGCGCGAACATCCGCACGACGCGGTCCAGCTTCAACCAATCCGGTTCGCCCTCCACGTCTTCGTAGCGTACGACGTGGAGGTTCTGGTCCATGAACAGCTTCAGCAGCTCGTTGGGGCCGTAGGCGGTGCCGGCAGGCGCTTGGGGATGCCGGGAGTAGCCCTCCACAACGATGAAGCCACCCGGCTTCAGGCCCTTGGCCGCCGCTTCCAGCCAGCTCACTCCCTCGTAGGTCGCCACGATCAGGTCCCACCGGCCGACTCCGTAATCGAAATCATCCATGGAAGCCCTGATGGTCGTGATCATCACTCCCGCGGCCGCAGCCGATTTCCGTGCCAGCTCCATCCCGCGTTCGGAGATATCGAACCCCGTGACGTCCCAACCGAGCTTGGCGAGGTAAACGGAGTTGCGGCCCTGCCCCATGCCGATATCCAGCGCGCGGCCCGGCTTCAGTCCCTTCACTACTTCGGTCAGGAACGCGTTGGGCGCGGTATTGAAAACCAGGCTTGGATCCGAGTAGGCGCGATCCCAGTATTCTGCAGGCGTTTCCGACGGGAGCGCGCCCATGGCAGTCCGCCGCTTACCCGAATTCTGAACTGGCGCGGGAGCCTGCACCGCCTGGAGCAACAACAAAAGAGCAAGCAGTGTGGTGTGCATATCAAGATTCTCCTAATGACGCGCAGGGACGGGCAACAGGTGCGCCCGGACTCGCAGATCCGATCCCAGAAACGGATCGACCCGCTCCACGATCCCTGGATGGTAGTTGAGCAGAGTCAGGATAGCGGGTGACGCGGCACGCGCGTAGCCGGTGTGAGCCAGCCCGCTTGACCAGCGGTTCGGCCAGACCAGCCCACCAAAGCCATACGCGGACTCGGATTCGAGAGAGGTCCACGGCTGCGACTCCGCGCTCCGAACGAGCACGCCACCGGGCCCGAGCGCCGCGTGTAATGCGAGGTCGAGGGCCAGACCACCCTCCCGCATCGGCGGCCCACACCAACGCAGCGCCGGATCCCCGCGGCGCGGCGAGATCCGGACCTCGAGCCGATTGCCTGAGAAGCCGATCCAGACAGCGGGCGGCGCGTCCGAATCGTTCCAGCCGGTGAGGAGGGTCTGCTCGGCATCCGCGCGCCTCACTCCGCGACCCTCGAAACGCAGGAGCAGGACGCCGTCAGCCGCCGTCTGGCGCACGGCGTCCTTCTGCGGTAGTGCCTCGCCCTGCGCTTCCAGTGCCAGCCACGCCGTTGCGGGCGGACACTCGAACGGCCACTGCCCCCGTTCCCGAACCGCACCCTGCACGTCTACAGCCTGCCACTCGAGCTGCTGCGGCCCGATTCCGATCTGCGCGAAGTGAACGTACTCCGTTTGCGGAGGATACAGAACCGGGTAGCCGCCTCCTGCCGAGCAGATCTGCGGGATCCCTTCGTGGATCTGCACGTCGAAGGCAATGATGTGCGCGCAGAGATAGGCCGCGACGCGGTGCCTGACGAGCGCCCTCCAAAGCGACTCGGCGTCGTCCGCCCGAATACGCCAGCAAGGCATCTGGTAGCCATTCACTGGGAAGGCCGGGAAGTGTCCCGCGACGAACTTGTAGCGCGCGTCAGCGTGACGTGCCAGGGCATCTTCCACCCAACGCCAATCGATGCGGCCGTGTTGCCCCGAGTTCTGGTAGGTTGTGTCAGCCAGGATCAGAACGGTATCCCCATCGCGCCAGACAGACTGCAGCCCGTCCGCGGAGGGCTCGGCGCCACGGGGCAAACGCGAGGCCGTCGCTTCCCTGAAGATACGGCGACTCGCCGCGTTGTAGCAGGTGTGGTTCCCAGTGAGGTGGTGAATAGGGAGCGCTCCGAGCGGCGCGGCTGCCGCCCACCACTCGCGCCATTGCTCGCGCAGGTCGGCATCGTCCGCGGTCAGTCCCCAGATGTGGTCGCCGAGATGTAGCAGGAATTCCGAGCGCGGTTGCAGGCGGCTGATCTGTTGGGCAAGCGCCCCGAACTGATCCGCCTGCACACCCCTTCCAAGCGCTGTGGTGTCCCCGACCACCACAAAGCGTCGACTGGCCCCCGCTGACTGAGACCCAGCGTACGCGGGACGCCCGTGGGCGAGCGCGGTAAGCGCGCCCAACCTGCACAGCATGGCCCGACGGCTCAGGCGTCCTGCCCCTCTCGTCGCATTCCGCGTGTTCGACGTCGTTTTTCTTGCGTCCATTCTATCCTCCATGCCCCGGTTTCCGGGGACCTCCCCGTTCTCTGCGCGCTGCGTCACCCCGACGACGGATACGGCGCAATCGCGATGAAGTGTCAGCTCCAGCTTAGGCCGCAGGGCGCCAGCGGGATAGAAGAAATGGAACCCGGGGGTCTGCTATAACGGAAAACGATGTTCCCGGCCGCCGTGCACTATCGGGAATTCGCGCCCTGCGAGGCGTTGCGGGAGCACGTCCGCGCCTTCTTCTCCTTTGCCCCGCCGCTGGAGCACCCGCCCGGCGGCCGGCCCCTGCTCTGCGAGGTCCGTCTCGGCGAGCGCGATCCGTTCGGCGCGCCCTTGTTCGCCGACGGCCACGTCTCCCTGGCGTTTATCTTCGAACAGGCCTGGGCGTCCGGCGGTCACTGGCGGCGCGCTCGTTCCGCGCCCCATGGAGAAGTGATCGGACCGATGAGCACCGTTATCGCGGCCTCGGTCGACGAGAGTCCGGAAGAGGTGGGTGTCTTCCTGCGGGCGGGCCGCGCCTGCGCTCTTATCGGCGCACCGCCCGCCGAACTCGCGGACCGTATCGTGGCCCTCGACGACCTATGGGGGGCCGCGGCGGCCGGCCTGCCCGCCGAACTCGCCGCCGCCGGCGAAGCGGCCCGCATCGATCGCCTGGAGTCCGTCCTGCTCCGCCGCCTCGCGCAAGCGCCGGCCGCGGAGACCACGCTGAACGTGCCTAGGCTGGCCCAGTGCATCCTGCGCGCGGGCGGCCGGCTGAAGATCGAGCGGCTCGCCGACGCGGCCGGAGTCTCCCGCCAGCACCTGACCCGCTCGTTCCGCGAGGCCGTCGGCGTCACGCCGAAGCTATTCGCCCGCCTGTCCAGGTTCCAGGCCGGGCTGGCTTACGCGGGCTGCGGCGCGGCGGTCGACTGGGCGCAGGCCGCCCTCGAATTGGGCTACGCCGACCAGTCGCACATGATCGCGGAGTTCCGCGAGTTCAGCAGCCTGACGCCGGAAACCCTGGCCCGGCAGCGCTGGTTTCACCCCTTCATCGAACGCGCGCGCTCCATCCGGAGTCGAGACGAAGTGAGTTCCGCTTATTCGCGGCAGTCTAAGTTTTCGGCCTTCGCGGCTGCCCGGCTCGACCCCGGAGGAATCTTCTGACCCGTTCACTCGCACCGCAGCGCCACGACCGCATCCACCGCGGCCGCCCGCCGCGCGGGGATGTAACACGCCAGCAGCGCAATTCCTCCCAGCAGCAACGCGACCGCCGCAAGCGTCGCCGGGTCGGCCGGGTGGACGCCGTACAGCAAGCCTGCCAGGAATCGCGTGAGCGCCAGGGCCGCCACCAGGCCCCCGGCCATTCCGACAGCGGCCAGCCTCATTCCTTGGCGCAGGACCAGCCCGACGATCTCCCCGCGCGACGCTCCCAAGGCGGCGCGGATTCCGAGCTCATGGGTGCGCCGGGTCACCGCATAAGACATGACGCCATAGATTCCGACCGCAGCCAGCAGCAGGGCTGTCGCCGCGAAGATCATGAGCAACAGCATGGTGAAGCGGCGCTCGGCGAGCGATCCCGAAATGATCTGCTCCATGGTTCGGACCGCGTAGATGGGCTGATCCTGGGTCGGGCCAGCCACCTGTGCCCGCACGGCGGAGACCAAGCTCAGGGGCTCGGGTCCGGTGCGTAGCATGAGCGTCAGCCCCGCCACGGCTTCGGACATGAACTTGTCGGGCACTTGGATGAATGGGAAGTAAATCTGGTCTCGTATCTTGGCGGTATCGTCGGAATCCAGCCCCCAATGCTTCACGTGCCCGACCACGCCGACGATCTGGACCGGGCCGAACACCATGAGGCTGATCTGCCGGCCGACCGGGTCCTTACCTGGAAACATGTGCCTTGCCAGGACGTCATCGATCACCACCACCAGGGGCGAAGCCAGGTCGTCCCGGTCCGTAAAAAACCGTCCGCGCCGCAACGGGATTTGCATCACGCTGGGGTAATCGGGAGTGACGACATAGAACATCGCCGACTTCGTCTGGTCCTGAGGAGGCTGGGGTCCGGTGCCCGGCCAGAAGGAAATCTCGCTGTTCCTCTCGCTAAGAGGAACCACCGACGTGATGGCAGCCGACTGAACTCCCGGGATCGCCGCCACGCGCCCGAGCAATTGCTGGTACGCAAGCCGGATGCCCGGCGGGCTGCCCATCACTTTGGGCGACAGCGCGACCTGCGTCGTCAGAATATCGCGCGTGTTGAACCCGGCGTCGACCTGCCAGAGCCGCCAGAGGCTCTCGATCATGAGCCCCGCGCCCGCGAGCAGGATGACCGCCAGGCCGACTTCCAAGGCCACGAAGACGCCCTCCACGCGATGACGTCCGCCTCCGGCGCCGTGCGCACCTTCCTTTAGGAATTCCTGCGGGTTCGCATTGGCGCCGTGGAAGGCCGGGGCCAGGCCGAACAGGACGCCGGTGACGACGGAAACCGCAAGCGTGAAGAGCAGGACGTACGGATCGATTCCGATTTCCCCGGAGCGCGGCAGACTGCCCGGCGCGGCGGCCAGGACGAGACTGGTCCCCCAACGGGCCAGCAGCAAGCCGATCATGGCGCCACCCAGAGACAGCAGCACGCTTTCCGTCAACAACTGGCGCACGACGCGTTTTCGGTCGGCGCCGAGCGCGGCGCGAATGGCGAACTCACGCTGGCGAGCCGTGGAGCGCGCCAACAGCAAATTGGCGACGTTGGCGCAGGCGATGATCAGCACGAACCCCACTGCGCCCACCAGCAGCAGCAGCGTGGGGCGGATGTACCCCACGATGGCGTCTTTCATCCGGACCACCTTCGCCCCGTGTCCCGCGTTCGTCTTCGGGTACATGCGGGCGAGCCCGTTGCAGATGGATGCGAGCTCCGCCTGCGCCGCTTCAATGGTCGCGCCCCGCTTGAGGCGGCCAATGACCCGGAGTCCCGGGTGCGACTCCCGAGTGCGCAGCTCGGCGGAGTTCCATTGCTCGATGGGAACGTAGACCTGCGCCCTCTCGCTGAAGCGAAAATCGGCAGGCAAGACGCCCACCACGGCGCAACTCGCGGCGTTCAGGGTCAGCGCCTTGCCGAGGATGTTTGGGTCGGCTCCGAACCGCCCTTTCCAGAAGCCGTAGCTGAGTATCACCGCGCAGGCAGCGCCCTGGCGGTCTTCCTCAGGCAGAAAATTGCGCCCCAGAAATGGCGCAACGCCGAGGACCGGGAAAAGGCTCGCCGAAACGTACTCGCCCGAGACCTGCTCGGGTTGGCCGGCTCCCGTGAAGTTGAAGTCATCGCTGCGGAAGGTGCCCATGTCGGTGAAGAACCGGTTTTCGCGGCGCCAATCGAGGAAATCCGGGTACGCGACCGAGGACTGGCTGTCGAAGATCATCAGCAGCCGGTCAGCGTCGGGATACGCGAGCGGCTGCAGTAGCACGCCGTTCACCACGCTGAAAATGGCGGTGTTCGCCCCGATGCCGAGCGCCAGCGCCAGCATCGCGACGGCCGTGAAGCCCGGATTCTTGCGCAACGTCCGGAATCCGTAGCGAAGGTCCTGCCCGAGGCCGGTCAGCAGACGCGCTTTGCTTCCCGCGCCCAGGACGACGGGCTCCGGCGCATCCGCACGCTCGACGGCCCGCAACTCTCCGGCCAGCAGCTCGTGGCCGCCCATCTCGTCGAGCGCGATGCGGCGGGCTTCCGCCTCCGTAGCCCCGCCGCTTACCAGTTCCCGGTAACGATCCTCGGCGTGCTGGGCCAATTCCTCGACAATCTCCGCCTCGCGGGCGGGAGCCAGGTTCAAGCCCGCCAGTTGCTGGCGAATCCGATCGCTCCAGTCAGGCATTTGCGACTCCGGCGATTCGGTTGATGGCCTGGACGAACGTCTGCCAGCCCTGCCGCTGGGAAGCCAGGACTTTCCGCCCCTGCGGAGTCAGCCGGTAATAGCGGCGCCGGCGCTGGCCGCTCTTCTCGACCCACCGGCCTTGAATCCAGCCGCGCTTCTCCAGGCGATACAGCAACGGGTATAGCGACGCCGCGTGAAAACGGAGCGCGCCTTGCGATCTCTGTTCGATCAGCTTGCCGATTTCGTAGCCGTGGCGGGGCACGGCCTCGAGCAGCGAGAGTATCAGCAGCTCGGCGCTGCCCTTCTTCCACTCGCGATCAATAGATTGATCTTCTATATGTAGCACTGCTACATATTATAGGTCCGGAGTGGACCGGCGTCGAGGGACGGCGAATCGCGATTGCGCGAACGGGGGGCTTTTACGCGGCTGTCAAGTACGGCTGCGCGAGGCAAAGGGCCGGGATGGCGACCCCGGAGAAATGCGTCCGTCCCCTTTGCGCCCCCCTTTGCGCCTTTCTTACCGCCTGCCGCCGGCGCCGGTTGCGCCGCCGATTGCGAGGCAGTTGCCGGCCTCCCACGCGCTCCCGTTCGCCCCCCACTCGAGGCACGTCATCCCATGGGGGATCAGGCTGCTGAAGTCGAACGAGATCCCATTCAAACTGAAGGTGTTGCTGATTGCCAGGTCGGCCGTGAATATGAAGGTGTTCGTCGTCAGGCCATCGCTGCTGCGGACAATGGATGCCTGTCTGACAAACGTGGCCACGGGTTGCCCCCAGGTGCTCCGCTTGGTGAGGTCGGTAAAGTTGCGCAGATCCGGCCTGCTGGTGTAATAGATGGTGCCTTGTCCGGCGGGCGCCAGCGCCAGGAAATAGCTGGTGATGGGCAGCGGCTGAACGCTGAAGTCCGACACCCAGAGGAGGTAAGAGTGTGCCCTGTCGACGATCGGGTTGCCCGACGAGTCCGTCATGAACAGGGACGTGAGGTCAAGATCCGCAACCACGGGGAAGTACCAGATGCAGATACCCGTCGTAGCTGAGGTCCAAACTGACCCACCCGCGAAACTGATAGTCACTTGGGAAGCGCCCGCGGGTTCGGCGGCCGTCATCGAGGCGAATGACCCGAGGAGCAGGATTCCCAGCAGTGCGAATGTTGCGAATTTCATGTGTATCTCCTTTGCGTTTACGTTAGAATTGGTACGGATCCAGATCCGCAAATCTGTTTTCGGTCCGGACCAGTACGGGAACAGTATCACCGGCGCGGACCGAGTAAGTCTTGATGGAAACTTGATGTTTTGTTGATGAAACCTCAACGGACGTCGCCGAGTTTGCCGAGTCGAACCGCTCTCCCTCGAGGCCCCCAAGCGCGTGCCGAGGCGGCGGAGCCGCAAGCTTATGCCTTCGGCCCGTTCCGGCTCGTGCCCGGCGAACGCATTCTGCGCCGCGGCGACCAGGTTCTGCCCCTTCCACCCAAAGCCTTCGAGACATTGCTGCTACTGGTGCGCAACCCCGGCCACCTGATGCGGAAGGAAGATCTGATGACGGCGTTGTGGCCCGACAGCTTCGTCGAAGAAGTCAGCCTGGCCAGTAAGATCTCGCTCTTGCGCAAGGTTCTGGAGGGGGCCGGGGCTGGTGGCCCCTACATTCAAACGGTTCCGAAACTGGGGTATCGCTTTCTTCCCGCGGTGACCCGGACCTGGGCTTCCAGCCCAGCGGCGGGAACTCCCATCCAGGCCGCGGAAGAGGCGCCGGCAGAACGAGTCATCCGGTTTATCGCGCTTCCATTTCCGATCGTGAATGGCGACGAGCGGATGGCTTTCCTCGGTCACAGCCTGCCGGAGGCGATCTCAGCTTCACTGGCGTCGCTGCGCTCGCTCACCGTGCGTTCCAGCCTGCTGGCAGCGCGCCTGGCGGAGGGCCAGCCGGATCCCAGGCACATCGCGCAGGAAGCGGACGTAGACATGCTGCTGGCGGGCACGATTCTGTGCGACGGCGACGAGCTGCGAGTCAGTGCGGAACTCATACACGCGCCGAGCGGCACGCTGGTCGGGTCTTATGTCTGCCAGACCAGGCGCGACAACGCGATCGAGGTTCAGAACAGCCTGGTACGCGGCATCGTGGAATTGCTGATGCTGCGGTTGACCGAGCGCGAGCGGCGGGTCTTGGCCCACAATGTGCCAACTTCCGCGAGAGCCTACGAATTCTACTTGCGCGCCAACCATGTGCAGCGCCAACGAACCTTTGAGAACGTGTCGATGGCGCGGGACCTGTACCGCGAATGCCTGGACGAAGACCCGGACTACGCTCCGGCCTGGGCGCGTCTGGGACGGTGCTATCGGTTCCTGGGGAAGTTCGGCCAGGAGGGACCCGACAGCCTGGAATCGGCGAAGTGGGCCTTTCACCGCGCATTTGCGCTCAGTCCCGACCTGCCCATCGCCCACAATCTGTATACCCAGATCGAGGCGGACTCAGGGCACGCCCAAGAGGCCATGGTGCGGCTCCTGGGGCAAGCGGAGAGACATCCCCACGATCCCGAACTGTTCGGGGGCCTGGTTCAGGCCTGCCGTTACTGCGGCCTCCTGGACGAATCGATCCGGGCGCACCACCACGCGCGGCGTCTCGATTCGAGGATCGTGACCAGTGTGGCCCACACGTTTTTCCTGCTGGGAGACTATCAGCGCACCCTGGAGTGGTACCCCCCGGGCGCTCTCTTCTATCTGGATCTGGCGGTTCTGGCCGTATCCGGGCGGGAGGCCGAGGCCGCCGAGTTGTTGGGCCGGCGCAGTTCTCCGGGCGGACCATTTCCGCCCATGCTCGAGTCCCTGCGTTTCTTCCTCCAGGGCGACCGTGCCCGGAGCCTTGAGATTGTCAGGCAGGCACTCGCAGCGCGGCCGGCATGGGATCCGGAAATCACATTCTACCTGACGCGGCAATTGGCCCGGGACGGAGCGCGTGCGGACGCCTTAAGGACCATGCGCGAGCTTGTAACGGAGGGGTTTTTCTGCTCGACCGCCTTGCGATGCGATCCGTGGCTGCGGCCGCTTTCCAGGCTGCCGGACTTTAAGGACGTCCTGGAGGTAATACTCAGGCGCGAGGCGGAAGCCAGAGCGGCGTTCGAGGCGGCGGGCGGACATGAGGTTCTCGCGTGACCGTTGCCCGGCGCCTTGCGCCTCCCCCGAGGACACCTTCGGGCGGGCCTTTCCCCTACTGGCGCGGCATATTATAGGCGAAATTCATCTGCAGCACGATGCGGTCGCCTTTGAACTCGGAGGGGAGCGGGGGGAACGGAACCGAGGCGCTGATTCCGGCCACCGCCGCGCGGTCCAGGGCTTCGGCGCCGGAGAACTCCGCGATCACCAGCTTGGGAACCTGGCCGTCGCGGCTTATGGAGAACTGAATAGCCACCTTGCCCCGGCGCCCGAGCTTGACGCTTTCCGGCATCACCGACAGCCAGTGCTGCTTCACGGAAGCCAGGATGCGCATCAGGTAGGGGCGGAAATCCACGCCTTGCGGGTCGGTGAGCAGTTGCATGTTGCTGCCCTGCGAGCCGGGTGACGGCGGAAGGTTGATGCCGGATCCAAAGCCGCCGGGGCCCGAAGGGCCAAAGTCGCCCACCACCAGTCCGCCCGCGGATCCACCACGAGCGGCCTGGCGAATGGCCCCGGATACCGAGGTGTCCGGCACGGGCACACGGCCCTGCCCAGGGGGAACAGGAGGTGGCGGCAGGCTGGGGGTTTCGAACGCCAGCTTGGGGGTTTCCGCCGGCTGAATCTGGGGCGGCGGCGGGGTGCCCTCTGGGCCCGGCAACTCCGTCTTGGGCACTTCCTTGACGGCGGTCTCGATCTTGGGCGGCTCGGGCAGGGGCGGCTCCGGTTTCGCAGGCTCGGCAGGCCGAGGCGCCTGCGGCAGGGTGACGGAAGGCAGCCCCATGGGCATCTGGATGCGCGGCCGGGGGTGCAGCTCGGTGGCATCGAACTCTTTGTTGATCTTGCCCTTGGTGGGCGCGTTCTGCGTCAGCTCGGTGAGCGGTTCGATGAGCGGGGTGATCCGAACCTCCGCCGTCCGCGGAGGCGGCTCGAACAGGCCTTTGGGCAGGGAAAACAGCGTCACCACCGCCGCTATGTGCACCAGCACCGAGAGGACCGCCGCTCGCCGCTTGCGAGGCCTGTCGGCGGCATCGCCCCATTGGGTGAGGATGTGAAGTTCGGCGTCAGCCGGAGGTTGGACTACGGTTTCCATCCAGCTACCAAGGACTGCGAGACCACTTGCGAGTGCTCTTCGATTTTATCAAGAATCGCAAGCGCTGCCCCTAAGCTTTGACGCGCGGCGTGGCCGGAAGTTTTCGGCGAATTTCGCGTTTCCACGGAGTCCAGGAAGGCTTCGAGCTGCAGTTTCAGGGGCTCGGCCTTGGTTACGTGCGCCTGTTCGAAGCCGATTTGGCGGTCCTCGCCCACCGAGAAAATCGCCAGGTCCTGCCGCCCGTAGTCCAGGGACAGGTACTGGCGCGGCTGAAACAGGCGCAGTTTGCGGACCCGTTCGGTGGAAACGCGGCTGGCGGTCAGGTTGGCCACGCAGCCGTTGGGGAACTGCAGCCGCACATTGGCAATATCCACCTTGGGCGAAAGGATGGAGATGCCGGCGGCGCGGATCTCGACCGGTTCGGCGCGGGCCAGGGCGAGCACGATGTCCACGTCGTGAATCATGAGGTCCAGCACCACGTCCACATCCAGGCTGCGGGGGCTGAACAGGTTCATGCGGTGGATCTCAAAGAAGAGCGGCAAGGTGGCGCGCCGTTCGAGTTCGACGACCGCCGGGTTAAACCGCTCGATGTGGCCCACCTGGAGAATGCGGCCATGGCGTTCGGCGGCCTCGATCAAGCGGCTGGCGGAGGCGAGATCGGGCGTGATGGGCTTCTCCACCAAAATGTCGATGCCGGCGGCGGCCAACACGCGGCCAATCTCTTCATGCACGGTGGTGGGGGCCGCGACGATGGCCGCGTCCACTTTGCCGGCAAGCTGGGCGGCATCGGCCAGGGCCTCGGCGCCGTGGAGGGCCGCCAGCTCGGACGCGCGGGCCATGTTGGTATCCACCACCGCGCAGAGTCGCGCCCGCGCGGATTCGTGGATGGCGCGGCAGTGGTTCTTTCCGAACTGCCCGGCGCCGATTACGGCTAGTCGAGTTTGTGGCATCACTGCTCCGGTTTACCAACCCACCGCTCTCTCACGTTCGCGGCTCGGAACCCACAATTGCAATCCCGGCTTCATTGGCGGCTTCGATCATCTGGCCGCGGTCGAGCATCAGGGTGCGTCCGGCCTCCACAGCCAGCACGGTGGTCCCGGTTTCACGCATCACGGGAATGGTGGAGGACCCCACCACGGGGACGTCAAAGAGCAGATGCTCACGGCGCCGCGCTGCTTTTACGAGCGCCAGCCGGCGGCCGTTCACCAGGGCGGCTGCCCGCCGCAACATGGCGTCGGTGCCCTCCATGGCTTCCACCGCCACGCAGGCGCAGTCGCAAACCGCCACGCTCTGGCCGATGTCCAGACCCGCCAGGGCGCCGGCCACGCGCCGGCCATATTCCACGTCGGCCATCTCGTCCTGATCCGGCTTGCGCCGCGTCATGGCGCCGGCACTCGCCAGCAGGGGCTTGAGCAGAGCCGTGGAATCGCGCAGGTGGATGCCTTCGTCTTCGAGGATTTGGATGACGCCGCCGATCAGGCCGTCGGTGTTCTTCGATGGCAGCGAGAGCAGCAGCTTGGCCAAGCGCCAGTCCGGGCGGATGGAAGAGAAGATGCTGGCGTGCTTCACCTGGCCGGCCATGACCACTTCGGTGATGCCTTCCTGCTTCAGAATGTCGATCAGCTTGCTAAGTTGCCCCAGCGAGATCCAGTGGCAGCGCGGCGCCAGCGATTCCACTTCCCGGGAGGCTTCCTCTTCGATGGCGATGACGGTGACATCGTGCCCCAGGCGCTGCGCGCTTTGGAGCGCCAGCAGCGGGAACCGCCCGTTTCCGGCAATGAGGCCGTACCGCATCACTTAATGACGCCGCGCTCGGAGGCGCGGATGAATTCGACGAGCTCGTCCACTTCGGCCGTAGCGGGGACTTCCGCGCGAATGCGCTCGATGGCCTGGGTGGTATTGAGCTGCGATCGGGTCAGCAGACGAAACGCCGTCTGGAGCGCTGCGATGACGGCTTTGTCAAAGCCGCGACGCTCCAGCCCCACGCTGTTGGCGCCGAAGACCGCCACCTCCGGCTTGTTGCTGGTGAGGGAGTACGGCAGCACGTCCTGTTTCACCACGGTGTAAGGTCCGATGAACGCGTGACGCCCGATGCGGCTGAACTGGTGCACGCCGCTGTAGGGGCTGACGTCGGCCCAGTCCTCGACGATCACGTGGCCCGCCAGCCCCACGCTATTGCCGAGGATGACGTGGTCGCCGATGCGGACGTCGTGGGCCACGTGCACGTGGGTCATGAGCAGGTTGTCGCTGCCGATCCAGGTGACGAGGCCGCCGCCCTGGGTGCCGCGATGGATGGTGACGAACTCGCGGATGCGGTTGCGGTCCCCGATGCGGGTCTCGGCGCGCTCGCCCTTGTACTTCAGGTCCTGCGACGCCACCCCGACGGTGCTGAATGGGAAGAAGATGTTGTCCTCGCCGATCCAGGCGGGACCTTCCAGGTAGACGTGGGCCATCAGGCGGGTGCGCCGGCCGATCTCGACTTCCGCGCCGACAACACAGTACGGTCCGATTTCGGCGCTCTCGGCGATCCGCGCCTGCGGATCCACGATGGCGGTCGGGTGAATGGGCATTGTCAGGACGACGTTTCCGCCGGCGGCTTCTCTTCCTTGTCCTCGAGCTTGCACATGACCTCCGCCTCGGCCACCACCAGGCCATCGACGGTGGCGACGCCCGCCATCTTGGCTACGCTGGCTTTGCGTTTGAGCACCTTCATTTCCATGCGCAGCGTGTCGCCCGGCACCACGGGTCTGCGGAACCGCGCGTTTTCGATGGCCACCAGCAGGACTAACTTCCGATCACGGTCCGGGACGGTCTTCAGCACCAGCACGCCGGCGGTCTGCGCCATGGCTTCCACGATGAGCACGCCCGGCATCACCGGGAAATCGGGGAAATGACCCGTGAAAAACGGTTCGTTGTGGGTCACGTTCTTGATGCCGACGATGCGCTCCGCATCCATCTCCACGATGCGGTCCACCAGGAGAAAGGGATAGCGGTGGGGCAAAATGGCACGAATTTCGTTGATATCCAAAATCGCCATGGAAGCCGCTATTGTAACGCAGAAGCGTAACGCGCCGATTCTGGATTGAAATTCAGGCGCTTGCAGAAAGGCCCCCGTATCATCGATCTCCGTGACCATCGGGGAGACGCATCTTGCAGAAAAGGCCCTCCAGATGCGTCACCCCGGTGGGGTGCTGGACCGGTCTGGGGAGACCGGTCCCCGCGAGATTCGAAACAGAACCGCGACCGTACGCGGGCAGATTTCGCGCCTAAGCCCCGAAATCCCCAAAACTGGTGAGCACCCAGGCGGAACTTAACCATGCTGGACGTGTTACAACAGAACATCGGTGGATTTTGTCCGGTACCGGTGTGTGCGCCCGAGGATTGAATGGATCGTCAGAAGAAACTCCTGCTTTTCGGCGTCGCCTGGCTCTCGGCCCTGGGACTGACCTGGTTCCTGTACGCCAACGCCGTGGCCCCGAAAGTCGAGGCTGAGGTGCGCGTGGTAGTCGCCGCGCACGACATGCCGCTCGGCACGCTACTGCATCGGAGCGACATTATACTGGCGGATTACCCGGAGCGCAACGTTCCCAAAGGCGCTGTGTTCCAAGCGGCCAACGCGGTAAACCGCGTGCTCCTGGTCGCGATGAGCGCCAGTGAGCCGGTGCTAAATTCGAAGCTTTCCGCCCCCACCTCCGCGGAGGGCATCTCTTCCACCATTGAAACCGGCTATCGCGCGGTGTCGGTGCAGATCACCGACTTCACCGGCGTGGCCGGGCTGATTCAGCCGGGCTCGCGCGTGGACGTGCTTTTCACACGCCCCGGCTCGATGGCCGAAGCCACCACCGCCACCATTCTGCAAAATGTGAAGGTGCTGTCCACCGGCCGCCTGACACCGGCTGGGCAGACGGTGGACCCGCGCGCCCCCAAGTCGCCGGTGGTGACGCTGGTGTTGGCGCCGGAGGACGCCCAGAAGCTGGAGCTCGCCAAGAATGAAGGCAAGATCAGCCTGTCGCTCCGCAATCCGCTGGATGCCTCCCAGTCGCCCGCCACCGGCCCGGTCACCACCGAGGTGCTGGACCCCATGATCAGCGCCCGCTTGGCGCGCGCCAGGATGGGGCGCACCACCAACATCGCCAAGGCCAACCTCGAGGACCCGCGGGTCTGGCAGGAGCTGACCGGCCAGAACCAGAAGAAGGCGGACGACGCCCAGAAGGAGAAGGAGAGGCAAGAGGAAGAAGCCCGCCGCAAAAAGGAAGCGGAAAAGCCCCGCGTGGTAGTGGACGTTTACCGCGGCGACAAGCACGTCCAGGAACTCTTTCGATGAAGATCGCGGATAAGCTGCTTTGGGCCGCCGTGCTCGCCGCCTGGTGCTGGGCGGGGAGACCCTTGGCTCTGGCGCAGACGGGCGGGGCTCGGGACATCACGCTGGTGGAAGGCCGCGGCGAGCTGCTTCAGTTCCAGAGGGACGTTCAGAAGGTGGCCCTGGCGGAGCCCAAGATCGCCGACGCGGTGGTCCTCTCGCCTCGCGAAGTCATGGTCAACGCCAAGACCCCCGGCCACACCACGCTGCTGATCTGGGAGACCGGTTCCGACCCGGTGCGCTATGAAATCGAGGTGACCAAGGACAACTCCGACTGGGACAGCTTCCGCAAGCTGATCCAGGACAGCGCCAATGGCGGCGCCGTGACCGTCACCGGCTCCGGCGATACCATTGTGCTGGCAGGCTCCGTCAAGAGCGCGGATGATTCCAAGCGCCTGGCCGGCATGGCGCAGACGCGCGCCAAGACGGTGATCAACCTGTTGAAGGCGCCGCCGCCGCCCGACCCGCGCCAGATCCTGCTGCAAGTCAAGTTCGCGGCCGTGAACCGCGTGGCGCTTACCCAGGTCGGGTTCAACCTCTTTAGCACCAACGGTAAGATGATCGGCGGCACCGGCACCGAGCAGTTCACACCACCGCGGTTCACCGCGCTTTCCAGCGCCACGCCTACCAGCAATACGGTCAATTTTTCCGATCTCTTGAATCTGTTTGCCTTCCGGCCCGATCTCAATATCGGCGCCACCATCAAGGCGCTGGAGGAGCACGACCTGCTTCAGATTCTGGCTGAACCGAACCTGATTTGCGAGGAAGGCAAGGACGCCAGCTTCCTGGCGGGCGGTTCGTTCCCCTTCCCGACCATTACCACCACCCCTACCGGCGGCGCCACCGCGCCCGTAATCACGGTGCAGTTCAAGCCCTTCGGCGTCAAGCTGGATTTCACCCCGACCATCACGCCGCAGGGGGCCATCAACCTGAAAGTGGCGCCGGAGGTCAGCTCGCTGGACTTTACCAACGCGGTCACGCTACAGGGCTTCACCATCCCCTCGCTGGCGCAGCGCCGCGCCGAAACCGAAGTGCTTCTCAAAGACGGCGAGAGCTTCGCGATTGCCGGCCTGATCAACAACCAAGTGACCGAGACCATGTCGAAAGTGCCGGGTTTTGGCGACATCCCCATTCTGGGAAAGCTGTTTCGCAGCCGCAGCACCCAGAAATCGGATGACGAGCTGCTGGTGGTGATCACCCCGCACCTGGTGCGCCCGCTGAGCCCCGAAGAAAAGGCCAAGCTGCCGGACATGCCCTCGGCCTTCCTCCCCGCGGTGGCCGATCGGAAGGGCAAGCAGTCGAAGAGCAAGGGCCAGACGCCGCCCGCCACCCCCGCCAACCAGCCGGAGTTTGTAGGACCCCGTGGCCAGCAGATACCCAAGCAGTAGCGGCCTGTGGGGCGGGCAATCCTGCCCGCAAGCCGGCCTTCCGGCCGGCTGGACCCGCTGGAAAGCGGGTCCGCAGGCTGAAAAGCCTGCCCCACACCTGCCTGCACCAGGCAGCAGCCTTATGCCACGCGGCTCCATGTCCCTGCAACTCCTGGTCATCATGGTGCCCGTGCTGTTTGGCATGATGGGCTTCGCCATCGACCTGGGCCGCCTCTATCTCATCCGCGGCGAGCTCAACCAGGCCGCCGCCGCCATGGCCCTGGCCGCCGCCGCCCAGCTCGTCGGCACCTCGGCGTCGCTCGATAACGCCACCGCCGTGGCGCAACAATCGCTGGATAACACCAATCACCTCGGGAACAAGTACAATTTCGGCTCGCTGGTGATCGGCCAGACCACCGGCAACCTCACCAGCACGGTCAACACCCCGGCCTTTTTCGCCACCGTCGCCGATGCCACCGGCTCGTCCGGCAGCACTGGGACGCAGGCCGACGGCACTACCGCACGCCACGTCCAGATCAGCTTGACGGCCGACGCGCCGCTGCTGTTCTGGAGCATGCTTTCGGTGGGGCAGTCGCGCAAAACCCCCATCGCCGGGCAGGCCGTGGCGGGGATCAGCGCGCCTCTTTGCACGGCCTGCGGAATCGAACCGTTCGCCATCGCCGCGCTGAATGCCAGCGACACCGTGAACTTCGGCTTCGGAGACCCCACCGCCGGCACGCTCTACACCTTCGCCTTCGAGTGCATCCCCACTCCCGGCAGCCCCGGCACCACTACCATCACCGCACCACCGGCCCTGGCCGGTGCGGTGGTCGAGTACGTCCTCATCAACCGCTACGACACCGCCAACGCCACCCTCGACGAGACTCAACAGTTGTACAAGGACGGCGCGCAGGGCCTCGTGGCATCGCTCGATCCCAACCCTACCGGATCTCCCATCCCCTTGGCCTGCGCCGGCATCAACGACGCTTCCGAGACGATGTGGGCCGGCGCGGTTCCCGCCGCCTGCGCCACCATCATTGCGCCCAGCGCCAGCGTGTCCGAGGCGCTCTGCGGCCTTTACTCCCGCATCCCCGACAGCACCGCACCCCCGGCGGTATGCAGCACCGACGTGACGGATTTTGCCGGCCTCTCGGCTGCCTACCAGCCCGACACCGACCTGGCGACAGGCGAGGTCTACACTTCCTACGTCGGGAACATGCGGCGCATCATTACCGTTCCGATCGTGAACGCGCTGGCGACCAACGCCAACGCCACCATGACTGTGCTGGGCTTCCGCCAGTTTCTCATGGAACCTGGCTTCCTGAACCCCGCCGACACCTACGGGCGCTTCGTGGTCCAGTACATCGGCAGTCCCGCGCCGGTCCAGCAGGGTTGGTTCGACGATCACTTCGGGCTCGGCTGCCCCGTGCCCGTGACCTCCGGTCCTGGAAAGGTGGTTCTGCACCAATGAGGCGCCGGCGCGGAGGCAACATGGTTCTGGAAGTGGCGATGTGGATGCCGGTGCTCTTTCTCCTCATTTCCGGTATCATCCAGTTCGGCAAGATCACTTACCTGTACTACACGCTCCGCAAGATCGAGTACACCGTCGCGCGCTCCGTATCGATCGAGAGCGGCGTCAACTTCTGTCCCGATGCCGGCGACCCCATCATCCAGGGGGCCATTCAATTCGCGCTCACCGGTACTACCGACGGCTCCGGAACGCCGCTGGTATCGAATCTCACGGCCGGCATGATCTCGGTGACCACCGAATGCATCGACCCCGGCACCGGTCTTCCGGGATCCTGCGACAACAGCGGCTGCGATGGCGCGGTGGGCGCCCAGCGGCCCGCTTACGTGGTGGTGACCATCCCCGATGGCTACCAGGTGCAGCCGCGCATTCCATTCATCCTGCTGGATCCGTTCCAATTGAAGCCCACGGTCGCCATTCCCTTCGGAGGCGTCTCGTGAGGCGGCGTTGCTCCGGGCAGGCGCTCAGCGAATTCGCGGTGCTCTACGCCGGGGTGATTCTGCCGCTCACCTTCATGATCGTCTTCGTTTCGGAGATGCTGTGGGTATGGCACAGCGTGGTCGATTTTACCCGAGACGGCGCCCGCTACGCCGCCACCCATTGCTGGATGGCCGATGGCAGCAACGTCGCCGGGCTGGGCGGCTATATGCCGACGCACGTGCCGCTCATGATCGATATGGCTCAGTTCCAGACCGGCGCCGCGGGAATCCAGGTGCAGTATTGGCAGGCCGACATGACCACCGGTGGCCTGACGCCTTTCAGTTGCGATGCCGGAGACTGCAGCGCCGGCTGCGTGCCGGACGCGGTGAGCGTGAGCATCACCAACTACCGGTTCACGCGCTTCTCGGGTTTTTTCAAGCTGCCTCCGGTGACCATCCCGCCGTTCACCGCCAGCGTGCCGATGGAAAGCGCCGGCTGCGACGAATCGGGGAACTGCCTGCCATGAGAAAGGGAATCTCTTGCCGAACACCGCATTGATGGTCGCTTCGAGCGACGAACATTTTCGCGAGATGGTTCGCGACAACCTCCTCAACGTCCCCAACGCGAAAGTGATCGCGGAGTACCAGGAGATCGCCGCCAACCTTTACATCCGGGTGTTGCAGGACCTGGAGCGGAGTCCCAGCGCCGGCCTGATCGTCGATATCTCCGGGGATCCCGAAGGAGCCATTAAGGCCATCGAAAAGGTCAAGCAGGCGGCCCCCGATCTGTTCGTGATCGCCTCCAACTTCCACGCCGACGGCGAAACCGTGATTGCCTGCATGCGCGCGGGGGCCAACGAGTTCCTGTTGCAGCCCATCAAGCGCACCGATTTCCGCGACGCCATCTCTCGTCTGGAGCGCGCGCCCCGCCACGCCGTGGCGGGCGAGAGCAAGCTCGGGCGCCTCTACACCTTCATTGGAACCAAGGGCGGCGTGGGCGCCACCACGCTGGCCGTGAACTTCGCCGCGGTGCTGGCCGAGCGGCGGCTTTCCACTGTCCTGATCGACCTCGACTGGACCGGCAACGACGCCGCCATGCAGATTGGCGCATCCCCGCAGTACACCCTCATGGAAGTGGCGGAGAACCTCGAGCGCATGGACCAGGCGTTGTTTGAAGGCTTCGTCACGCGCGACCCGCTGGGCTTCTTCCTGGTGGGCCCGCCGGATGCGCTGGAACAGCACAGCCATTTCAGCGACCACATGTTCCGCGAGTTCGCCACCTTCCTGGTGGAGAAGTACGACGCCATCGTGATCGATGGCGGCCGCGCGGTTTCCGACGAAGTAGTGCTGGCGGCGGCGCAGATTTCGGCCGCGGTCTTCCTGGTCATCGACCAGGAATTCCCGTCCATCCGCAACGCGCAGCGGTACCTCAGCTTCCTGATGCGGATGGGCTTCAATCAGGATCAGATCAAGATCGTGGTGAACCGATATGCCAAGAAGGCGGGCCCCAACATGGCCGCGCTCGAGCAGATCCAGTCCACGCTGAACCAGCCCGTGTTCTATGGAATTCCCGCGTCGCCGGCGGTGATCGCGTCCATCAACAAGGCTCGCCCGTTTGTGGCCAACCGCGAACAAGCGCCCGATTTGGACCGGATTTTCCGCGCGTTTGTGGACAAGGCCACCGGCGGAAAGAAGAACGCCCTCGCCGCGGGCTCTGGAGGACCTCTTGGGTAGCCGCAGCCTCGTCCGGGCCAGTTCGGGGGCCGACCGCTGGTTCGAAATCAAGAGCCAGGTCCATCACAAGCTCGTCAATTCGCTGACCTCCGAACAGCTCAGAGACTTGAACAAGGAAAGTGTCCGCGGGGAGGTCGGCGCCGTGGTGGAGAGGCTCATCCTGGATGAAGCGCTCCCCATGACGCTGGGCGAGCGCGAGAAACTCATCGAGGAGATCCTCGACGAGGTTTTCGGCCTCGGCCCTCTGGAGCCGCTGCTCAAGGACCCCTCCATCGCCGACATCCTGGTCAACGGTTTCGACAACGTCTACATCGAGCGCGGGGGACGCCTGGTGGAAACCAACGTTCGGTTCAAGGACCAGGCCCACGTCCGCATGATCATCGAACGCATCGTTTCGGCGGTGGGCCGCCGCATCGACGATTCCTCGCCCATCGTGGACGCGCGTCTCATGGACGGCTCGCGCGTCTGCGCCGTGATTCCGCCGCTGTCGCTGATTGGGCCGGTGATCTCCATCCGGCGCTACGGGAAGAAGATCCTGTCCACCGAAGACCTGCTCAAGAACGAGACCTTCACCACCGGCATGCTCGATTTTATGAGCGGCTGCGTCGAGGCGCGGCTCAACATCGTGATTTCCGGCGGTTCCGGCTCGGGCAAGACCACCATGCTGAACACGCTCTCGCGTTTCATCCCCGAGGAGGAGCGCATCGTCACCATCGAAGACACCGCCGAGTTGCAATTGCAGCAGAGCCACGTGGTGCGCCTGGAAACGCGCCCCCCCAACATCGAAGGCGCCGGCGCCATCACCCAGCGCGACCTGGTGATCAATACCCTCCGTATGCGCCCCGACCGCATCATCGTGGGCGAATCCCGCGGCCCCGAAGCGCTCGACATGCTGCAGGCCATGAACACCGGCCACGACGGTTCCATGACCACGGTGCACGCCAATTCGCCGCGCGACGCCTTCTCGCGTCTGGAAACCATGGTCATGATGGCCAGCCAGCATGTGCCCGACAAAGTCATCCGGCAGCAGCTCGCCAGCGCCATCAACATCGTGGTGCACACCGCCCGCATGGCCGACGGCACCCGCAAAGCCACCGGCATCGCCGAAGTTGTGGGCGTGGAAAACGAACTGGTGGAGATGCAGGACATCTTCGAGTTCGAGCGTAGCGGCATCAGCGCGCGGGGCAAGGTGGTGGGCCGTTTCCACGCCACTGGCGCGCGGCCCATCTGCCTGGACCGGCTGAAGGCCTACGGCATTCATCTGTCGGCCTCCATCTTCGAGGAGGAACACATGGTGAAGGAGAAGTAGGTATGCGAGCCGCGACCGTCAGAAGCCGTGAAAGAACGGGCAAGCTAAAGCATGCCCCACCTGGTGGGGCATGCTTTAGCTTGCCCATTGCCCGCTTGCGGGCGGCTTCTTCACACCTTTTAAGGGAGACGAGACCATAGATGTTTCTTCTGGCCGCGTTCCTGATCTTCTCCGTGGTGCTGTTCGGCGCCGGCTATTACGTCTGGTCGGTTCCCGAACAGGAAGCTTCGAACATGCTGGGGGCCCGCTTGCGCGAGCTGCGCGCCCACATGCGCGGCCGGTCGAAGGGCGCGTCGGAGCTGCTGCGGCGCGAGCAGCGCGGCACGTTCGCATTTTTGGGCGACCTGGTGACCTGGGTTGCCATGCTGCGCCGTTTGCAGGAGATCATCTACCAGGCCAACCTGAAATACCGGGCGGCCGACGTTTTCGGCTTCAGCCTGATGCTGGCCGGCGCCAGCTTCGTGGTCCTGGGAATCGCCGGCTCGAGCCTGCTCCTGGTGCGGCTGCTGGCGGCCGCCGCCATCGGAAGCGTGCCGGTGGTCTATATCTTTCGCGTGCGCTCGCGACGGCTGCGCAAATTCGAGGAGCAACTGCCGGACGCCATCGACCTGTTCACGCGCACCATGCGCGCCGGCCACAACATCCACAGCGGCCTGGAGACCATCGCCAACGAGACCGCCGATCCCGTGAAGATGGAGTTCAAGAAGCTCATGGAAGAGCTGGCCCTGGGCTCGCAGGTGGAGCCCGCGCTGCACGGCCTGGGCAAGCGCGTTCCCCTCATCGACCTCAAGTTCTTCGTCACCAGCCTGATTCTCCAGCGGCAGACCGGCGCCAACATGGTGGCCGTTCTGGAAGGCCTTGCCGCGCTGGTGCGCGAGCGCCTGACCATGGCCGCCAAGCTCAAGGCGCACACCGCGCAGCAGCGCTTTTCCGCCGGGTTGCTGTGCGTGCTGCCCATCGTGGTGGGGCTGGTCTCCTACATCTTCAACCCCGAGTACATCCGGCTACTGTGGACCGACCCGATCGGCGAAAAGTTTTTCACCGGCGCCATTATCCTTGAGATCGTGGGGATTCTGATCATCCGGAAGATCGCCAACGTCCGGGTATGAGGACGACATGCTGACCGACCTGCTCTTCTTCCTGATCACCGGCGCAACGCTGAGCCTGCTGATCTGGACCGGCCTGGAGCTGTTCCGCAACCAGGAGGACCCGCTGGGCGACCGTCTGGAAGGGTTGCAGTCGCAGGCCATGGTGGTGGCCGCGCGCGCGGCGCGCCGCAAGCGAGCCGGCCGCGGACTGGACGGCTTTCTCTACCTGGTGGGCCTGTTCCCCGGCGGCGACGACTGGATGCGCGGCACCGAGAAGCTGCTGAACCAGGCCGGCGTGCGCCGCAAGCAGGCGCTGGCCGTCTACACCATCCTGGTGATCCTTTTCACGCTCTCGCTGGCGGCCGGCCTGATCTACCTCCAGCGCAACAGCCCTCCGACCTCGCTGATCGGCGGCCTGGCGGCGGTTCTCATCCTCGGATTCATCCTGCCCAAGCAGGTTCTCTACCGCATGGTGAGGCGTTACCGCCGCAAGCTCCAGGAAGCCCTGCCCGACACGGTGGACCTGCTGGGCATCGTGCTGGGGACCGGCCTCAGCCTGGACCAGGCCATGATGCGGGTGAGCGAGGAGATGGACTACATCTACCCCGAGCTGGCCAACGAATTCGCCACGGTAGTGATGCAGGTGCGCGCCGGCCAGGAGCGCGGCACCGCCTTCAACCAGTTCGTGCGGCGCACCGGCATTGAAGATATCAAGTCGCTGGCCGCGATGATCATTCAAAGCGAGAAGTTCGGCACCAGCATGGCGCAAGCGTTGAAAGTGTACGCCGATGCGCTGCGCACGCGCCGCCGTCTGCGCGCCGACGCCGCGGTGGGCAAAGCCGGCATCAAGATGCTGTTCCCCACTGTGCTGTTTATTCTGGTGCTGTTCGTGATCACGCTGGTGCCCGGCATGTTGAGCGCGGTGAGGGATTTGAAGCTGCTGGGCGGGGGCAGGTAGGCGTCCAGGAAGCCAACCCCAGCTACTGTCCATCCTGCTTTCTGAGTGGGGCCGACGCCCTCGTCCGCGCGCGACCCCCTGGTCGCGGTCTTGCGCCCGCCGTCTCAACCGCTTCCCCGAAGACTTCACGTTCCAGTTGAGCCAAGAGGAAGCCCGATCTTTGAGATTCCAGATTGGAATGTCAAAGCCCGGAGGAGGCCGCGGTGGCCGACGCTATCTGCCCTACGCTTTTACCGAGCACGGCGTGGCCATGCTGTCTTCGGCGCTCAACAGCGAACGCGCCGTTGCCATGAACATCCTCATCATCCGCGCGTTCGTCAAGCTCCGGGAGATCCTCGCCAGGCCATCCACATCCAGCTTTCCGCCGGCGGTGAAGGGCGTCTGGGCGATGGGAAAGATTCCGCGCAAGGGCTTCGGTCCGGCCCCCTGGGCGCACAAGAATCCACCCGGCAGCGCGCGACCAAGCGTTCCCGCGCCAAACAGCTTCAGAAACTCGCGCCGGCCGCGCGTTGCAAGGAGGCATTCCACTGGCATCTTGTTCGATCCGAGTATACCTCGGTTGACGCGTCCCTCTCCCATCCCCCATAATGGCTTGGACGGGTAGTCTGAAATTGAAAGCGATGTGACTCGACGCCGCAAATGAAAAAGCTTTTCCTTGTCCCGTTGCTTCTGGGGGGGTTGCTCCAGAATGCCGGTCTTACCGCCACGCAGGCTAAGAAGACCACCCGCATACCGGCCAGGAAGAGCCTGGCGAAGCGGCCACCGCCCGTCGATCCCACGGACGGCGATAACATCGATGGCGACGATCTCACCATCCGCCGGGCGGCCGTCGCGGCGCTTGGCCCGCAGAGCGGCAGCGTAGTGGTAGTGGACCCCGCTAGCGGGCGCGTCCTCACCATGGTCAACCAGAGGCTGGGTCTCAAGACCGGCTTCACGCCCTGCTCCACCATCAAACTGGTGGCGGCGCTGGCCGCGTTGAGCGAGCATATCGTGGACCGCGATACCTCTATCTTCACCGGCCGGCACATCGCCTACACGCTCACCACGGCCATCGCCAAATCCAACAACCAGTACTTCAACATCCTGGGCACGCGGCTGGGCTTCGAGCGCGTCACGCGCTACGCGCAGATGCTCGGCCTCAGCGAAAAGGCCGGCCTCGATATCCCTGGCGAGCAGCCCGGCGTGCTACCGCCGGAGCCTCCCAAGTACGGCGGCGTCGGCATGATGACCAGCTTTGGCGAGGGCATTACCATTACACCCCTGGAGCTGGCCGCGCTGCTCTCCGCCATCGCCAATGGCGGCACGCTCTACTACCTGCAATACCCGCGCACGCAGGTCGAAATCGACCAGTTCGCTCCCCAGGTCAAGCGCGCGCTCGAACTGGCCCCCAACGGCATTGCCGATATCAGGATGGGAATGCGCGCGGCGGTCGATTACGGCACCGGCAGGCGCGCCGGCTACGATCCCAGCGAGCCCGTCCTCGGGAAGACCGGCACCTGCACCGATTTCCGCCTCGCGAGCCACATGGGATGGTTCGGCTCCTTCAACGACGTCGGGCATCACCAGCTCGTGATCGTCGTCATGCTGGCCGGCAGCAGATCCTTCAGCGGGGCCGTGGCGGCCGGGGTGGCCGGAGCCATCTATCGCAATCTCTCCGAACAGCGCTACTTCGCCGCCGATACCGGCAAGAGACCCGGCTTTCCGGAAATCATCAGTACCAGCCCGTGCTGCTCGCGCTAGCACCGCGACCACAAAATTCGGCGACAGACACCAGCGTCCACGCGGCGCCGGGGTGCCCTCTGGGCCGCGCGCGTTGGGACGCGTGTGTCAGTCGCCTCAGGCCACACGATACTTCTCGCTGCATTCTTTGGAGCAGAAATGGAGGACCTCTCCGTTGACTGTCCGCGCGATGCTGGCGGTGGTCGAGACATACGTGCCGCACACCGGGTCCTTCTTGAGTTCTCCTCCGGAGCGCACCGCGGGCGGTTGCCTGACCGCGTTCTGCGGCCCGAGAGTCGAGCGGAAACCCTCGATGATGCTCCTGAGGATTGCTCTCACCAGGTAGAAAAGCAAAACGGGGAGGACAATGAATCGAAAGAAGAGGCGGATCATGGAATCGGGGCGGGACGCGATGCTTCCGCCCCGGACTCTAGCTTACTACTTCTTCTTCTTGGGAGCCTCTTTGGCGTTGGGGTTCTTGTAAGAAACATCCACGGTGGCGCTGAGGGTGGCCAGCATGTCCTTGGCCGGTTGCGCAAACTGGCCGGTGGGAGCAAGCTCGAGGTACTTCTGGAATTGCTCCACGGTCCCGGGAACCGGCGTCACCTTGCCATCGGCTCCAAATGACGCCTTGCCCACCAGGTAGACGCCATATTGATAATAGGCCTCGGCGTACTTCGGATCGGCGGCGATGGCCTTCTGGAAGGCATCGGCTGCGGCATCGGCCTGGTTGGCATTGGTGAGCACGGCGCCGAGATTGTAGTAATACTTGCCGGCATTGGTCGGGTCGAGTTGCGCGGCCTTGGTGAGCTCGGCCTGGGCCTCGGGGATCTTCTTGGCCTGCACCAGCGCCAAGGCGTAGTTGTTGTGGGTGGCAGCATCTTCAGGCTTCAGCGCGATGGCCTTGGAGTAAGCATCCAGGCCCTTCTGTGCGGCGTCGTCGAACTCCGGCCCGGTCTTGGTGCCTGCCAGCTTCATGTAAGCGTCCGCCAGGTTGGCCCAAACGGCCAGCTCCTGGGGACCGATCTCGCTGGCTTTGGTCAAGGCCTGAACCGCCTGGTCGTACTGCTTGTCCGCCATGGCCGTCATGCCGGCGTTGAACGCGTCGTTCAACTCCTTGTGCTGCTTCAACTGCCCTTCCCGCTCTTTGAGGGTTTTCTCCCACGCGGCCTTCTCGGCGGCGGTCATGCCGCGCTCCATGTCCTTGGGCAACTGGCCGCCTTCGGCGGCCTTCTGCATGGCGGCCTGAGCCGCGTCGCGGGATTGCTTGGAAGCCTGCAAGTTGAAAGAAACGTTGGTGGGATCGCCCAACCTCGACCTCACGCCCTTGGTCTGATCGACGTCTTTGCCGTCCACTTCTATCGTGACGTTATAATTGCCCAGCGGCAAACCGTTGTAGAAGTAGTGTCCTTTCTTGTCGGTCTTGGTCTTGTAGTGTGCGGTAATGTCGTAGCGATCGATCTTCACCACGGCGCCCACCAGCGGCTTCCCGTCATCACCCTTCACATCTCCTTCGATGGCCGTGATCTGGGCCAGCGAAGTGAAACCAAAGAACAGGAGCCCGGCGGTCGCCAGGATCAGGTTGCGGAACTTCATAAAACCTCCAACTGAGACTCGTTTGTATTAAATACTAGTATACTGTATCTCGTTTTGCCGCCGTCCGCGATACGGCAAGTGCGCTTTTTGACCACAAATCCGCGGGGGCCCCACGAAATCGGCGGGAACCCCGCGTGCCTACTCGTCGAACAACCCGATCTGCTCCTTGGGAACGGCTTTAGCCTTCCGTTTCTTCAGCGGACTCCCCACCACTCCCAGCACCTCGACGGACTCGACCGCGGCCCGCGGAATGAAAACCCGTTGATGGTTGCTGTACGGATCCGGGGGAATCACCGTAAACCCGTATGGCTCCAGTTGCAGCAGGTTGTTGGGCATGATTCCCTCCATCACCTCGCCGTCCCGGAACTGGAGGCTCACCCAGAGCCCCTCCATCTTCGGGCGGGTATTGAAAACCCGCCGCCCGGTCTCCCCGGCGCCCTCAAAATCGCGCACAAAAGAAATGGTCTTGATCTCCTCATAGGGGACGGTCGAGACGTTGCCCTGTGCCGAGAGCAGATCCACTCCAGCCGGCTGCAGGTAGGAACCCGAATTGACGTACCCGGCCAGCGGTTCCTTCTGGAATCTTCGGATGACTACTTTTTTGGTGGTGGAACTGGCCAAATCTTGCCTCTTTTGCTACAACTATGTATCAAACATTTCGGCGCTTATTGTATCATTGGCACGATGTCTGGAGTGCTGAACGCAAATTCCGCCCGGTTCCGCAACCAGATGACCGCATTTCTGAACTTCTGCCGTCTGGAAAGCGGCCTCTCGGCCAACTCATTGGAAGCCTATGCCACTGATCTTTCAAGGTTTAGTACCTTTCTCGGAGAGGGCGCGGCGCTGCCCGGCACGGAAACGCTCCGCCATTATCTGGATCATTTATACCAATCTGGTTTGAGCAACCGGTCCATCGCCAGACATCTTACCACTCTCCGAAACTTCTACGGTTTTCTCCTGAGGGAAGGGCTCGTCGAGTCTGACCCGACGGAGCACTTGCGCGCGCCGAAGCAATGGCAGACGATTCCTAAGTTCCTGAATTTAGAGGAGATCAATAGAATTATTGCGGCTCCCGACAGTTCCCGCCCCAGGGGTCTACGGGACCGCGCCATGCTGGAATTGCTTTATGCCACCGGCTTGAGGGTCTCGGAGTTGTGCCGGCTGGGTGTCGGTGACCTGAACCTGGACCTTGGGGTTCTGCGGACCACCGGCAAGGGTAATAAGCAGCGTCTGGTGCCAGTTGGGAAGGAAGCTGTCCGCGCCGTCGAAGATTATCTCGCCAACGGCCGCGGCGCTTTCCTCAAGGGCCGGGCCAGCCGATACCTTTTCATAACCGCGCGCGGCGGCTGCCTCACCCGCCAAGCGTTTTGGAAGCTTCTGGCCGGATATGGCCGGAAAGCAGGGATATTTGATGGGCTTACGCCCCACGTGCTTCGTCACAGCTTCGCCACGCACCTGCTCGAGGGCGGGGCCGACCTCCGTAGTGTGCAGGTCATGCTGGGGCACGCCGACATCTCGACCACGCAGATTTATACGCATGTCATGCGGTCGAGGCTTCGGGACACTGTAGAGAAACACCACCCCCGAGCCTGAACGGAGACCCGATGCGATGAGCGATTACATCTACATGCTGGAAAGCCACCTGAGTTCGGATCAGAACCGGGTGGTAGAAGAGGTGCAAACGGCTGCTGGACAGGCCAACGTCAACGTGTTCCTGACGGGTGGCGCGATGCGCGACATGCTGGCCGGATTCCGCATCCGCGACCTGGACTTCGCCGTGGAAGGCAACGCGCTGAAGGTGGCGAAAGCCCTCTGCGAGAACGCCGGCGCCAGGACGGTGCTGGAGGATGACAACCGCAAGAGCGCGGAACTGGTGTTCCCCACCGGTGTCACGGCGCAGGTTGCCATGTCGCGGCAGGAGAAATCCGCGCGCGCGGGAGGCAAGCCGCAGGTGACACCAGCCACTATCCAAGAGGATCTCAGGGGCCGCGACTTCACCTGCAACGCCATCGCGCTGTCGCTAAACAAGGCTTCGCGCGGGCTTCTGCTCGACCCTATGAACGGGCTGGCGGATATCGAGCGTCACGAGCTTCGCGCGTCTAACGCGTACGGCTTTTACGACGATCCGTCCCGGCTGCTTCGCCTGGTTCGGTTCCGCGTACGCCTGGGCTTCACGGTGGAGGAGCGCACCCAGATGCAGGTGGCCAACGCGCGCGACGCCGGGGTGGAGAAGATGATTCCACCGCGGGCCTTGGCCGAGGAGCTCAGACGCATCGGCGCCGAAGACAATCCGGCCGACATTCTGCGGGCGCTCGGCGAGGCCGGCCTGCTGACGCTGTTCTCGCCCGTGCTGGCCGGTCCCAAGATGAACCTGCCCGGCATCACCAGGTTTGAGAGGATCAGCCGTCTGCTGCCCGACGACGCCCGTTCGCGCACGGCGCGTTTCGGACCTTTCCTGTGGGCGCTCACCGAGAGGCTTACCCCCAAGGAGAAGCAGGCTCTGATCGCCGCCACCGAGATGCCCAAAGCGCAGGTGGATCAGTGGCAGAAGCTGGAAGCTCGCGCCAAAAAGCTGGAGAGGGCGCTTCGCTCGGCGCGCATCAAGAAGGCCTCGCAGGTGTACCACCTGGTCTCCCCGGCGGCGCCGGACGAGGTGCTGTTTCTGCTGTACCATTCGGCCCTCAAGCCGGTGCAGGAGCGGCTGCGAAACTACTACCAGAAATATCTGCTCGCGATTCAGGAAATCACCGCGGAGGAGTGGGCTGCGCTGGGAGGCAACCCAGGGACGTCGCGCCGGCACAAGGCGCGCGAGGAGTTCATCACCAACCGCCTGGACCGGCGGCCGCCTCGCAAGCCGGCTACCCCGGAGACCCCGGGACCCGCGGGCATCGCGGATCCTGTGGGCGCGCCCGGCCCAGCGGCCGCCCCGATTGAAGCTGGCGTCGTCAAGCGGACGCGGTAAGGGAAAAGGGGTCAGACGCATTTTCGGAAGGCGCAAAAATGCGTCTGACCCACTGCTGTCCCAACGTTTTTGCGATAGGGCTTGTAGCCACCACATCCCTCAAGGCTTAGCCCCGATCGTAGCAAA
>Ga0187865_1001008_pt1 | contig 35093 bp, 27 predicted proteins | sample June2016WEW_11_1_2_FD_132989 | JGI IMG/M metagenome (GOLD analysis project Ga0187865, IMG submission 132989) | Peatland microbial communities from SPRUCE experiment site at the Marcell Experimental Forest, Minnesota, USA - June2016WEW_11_100 | ecosystem: Environmental > Terrestrial > Soil >...
ATCCTAGGGACGCCGCCAGAAGCATCGTGGAAGCTGCGAAAACAATCCACGATGGCATTAATGCAATCGCATTTCCGGAAGGGACCAGGAGCCGGACGGGAGAGTTGGGGAAATTTCACAGCGACGCATTTTCTCTTGCGATGCGGACTGCAGTTCCGCTGGTCCCCATTACTCTTGACGACAGCTCTCGTGTGATTGTTCCCAAAACACTGCAGGTGAATCCTGGCGTGACGATCCGGATTAAGATTGACCGCCCGATCGATCTGTCGTCCTACGCCAAAGGGGAAAAGCACCGGCTGATGGAGGACGTCTTTCAGATCATGACCCGCAATCTCGATGAATTGCGCTGCAGAAGGCATCCGGATGAAGAGAGACAGGATGCTGTATTCCGCTGGATCCATGGCTAGTTGGGCATTTCAAAAACGCCACGGATTCCACGGATGTTAATCTGTGGAATCCGTGGAATCCGTGGCGTTTTTCGAGCCTTTCAGTTGTCGACTCACAGAGTTAAACTCTAAGCATTACCTTTTTGCATAGGTGGGCCATGTCACCCAAAAAAAGTGATGCGCAACTGCTTGAGAGCACCGATTCCTTTGTCCGGCGGCATATCGGTCCCCGGCCTGAAGATGCAGAAGAAATGCTAAAGGAATTAAATCTCGCCGGGATGGACGAACTGATCGAAAAAACTGTTCCATCCGCGATCCGGCTTCAACGGCCTCTCGATATAGGCGAGGCGAGCAGTGAGTATTCGGTGTTGAACCAGCTCCGGGATTTGGCTTCGAAAAACAAGATCCTGCGGTCGTTCATCGGCATGGGATACCACGATTGCATTACTCCGCCCGTTATCCAAAGGAACATATTGGAAAACCCGGGCTGGTATACCCATTACACCCCGTATCAAGCGGAGATCTCGCAAGGCCGGCTCGAGGCGCTGCTGAATTTCCAGACGATGATCGCGGACCTGACCGGGTTTGAGATAGCGAATTCATCGCTTCTGGATGAAGGGACCGCTGCGGCCGAGGCGATGAGCATGAGCCACGGCATCTGCAGGAATGGCGCCGAAACTTTTTTCGTTTCCGAATTGTGTCATCCGCAGACGATCGAAGTCGTCCGGACGCGGGCATCGGCACGCGGAATCGAGCTGCTGGTCGGGGACCATGAAACCTTTGATTTTTCCCAACCCGTCTTCGGCGCCCTGCTGCAATACCCCGCGAGCGAAGGCGACGTCTACGACTATTCCGAATTTGTGAAGCGCGCGCATGAAACCGGAGCGCTGGTAGCTGTTGCTGCGGACCTTCTCTCGCTCGCGCTGCTTCGCCCTCCGGGAGAGTTCGGCGCGGACATTGCAGTGGGAAACTCGCAGAGGTTCGGCGTTCCGTTGGGATACGGCGGACCGCACGCCGCTTTCTTCGCCACCCGGGAGATTTACAAACGGCAGATGCCGGGGCGCATTGTCGGCCTGTCCAAAGATTTCGGCGGGAAACCGGCGCTCCGCCTGGCGCTCCAGACCAGGGAACAGCACATCCGGCGCGATAAGGCCACCAGCAACATCTGCACCGCTCAAGTGCTGCTCGGGGTCATCGCCAGCATGTATGCCGTGTATCACGGCCCGGAAGGGCTGAACAGAATTGCGCACCGGATTCACTTCCTCACGTGTGCGCTCCGGGACGGTTTGAAACGGCTGGGCTTCAGTGCAGGACCCGACGCATTCTTCGATACGCTCCGTGTGGATATGGGATCAATCTCATCGGACCAGATCATGGACCGAGCCCGGGAGCGTGGAATCAATTTGCGGCGCCTGGGCGCGAAGGCTGTCGGGATAAGTCTTAATGAGGCCACAACCGCCGAAGATCTGGCGGACTTGTTTGCCGTTTTCGCATTACGCGATTCGCTCCCTTTCCGGACGGAGGAATTGTTGGCCAATGCCTCTTCCTCGATTCCGGAATCGCTTGAGCGCAAAAGCCAGTTTCTTACGCACCCCGTGTTTCATCGGTATCGTTCGGAAACCGAGTTCTTGCGCTACATGCACGGATTGGAAAGCAGGGATCTTGCGCTCAATTTTTCGATGATTCCTCTGGGCTCGTGCACGATGAAGCTGAATGCCACCGTGGAAATGATTCCCATCACCTGGCCGGAGTTCAGCAGAATTCATCCCTTTGCGCCGCGCGATCAGGCGGAGGGCTATCGATTGCTGTTCAACCGGCTGGAGTCCTGGCTCGCAGAAATCACCGGACTGCCTGCCGTTTCACTTCAACCGAATGCAGGTTCGCAAGGGGAGTACTCGGGACTCCTGGTAATCCGGAAATATCACGAAAAGCGCGGCGAAGGGAATCGGAATATTTGTCTCATTCCTCAGTCGGCCCACGGCACGAATCCGGCCAGCGCAGTCATGGCCGGATTAAGAGTTGTCGTTGTGGACTGCGATGAAGACGGCAATATCGACGTGACGGACCTCAGGAAAAAGGCGGAGCAGCATAAGGATGTGCTGGCGGCGCTCATGGTTACCTATCCTTCGACTCACGGCGTTTTTGAAGAATCCATCAGAGAGATCTGCGAAATCATCCACGGCGCCGGCGGTCAGGTTTATATGGACGGCGCAAATATGAATGCCCAGGTCGGCGTATGCCGTCCGTCGGAAATCGGGGCGGATGTTTGCCACCTGAATCTGCATAAGACCTTTTGCATCCCCCATGGCGGCGGAGGTCCCGGTGTCGGGCCAATTGCCGTCGCCGCTCACCTTGCCAACTACCTTCCGGGCCATCCCGTCATCCCTACAGGCGGCGCAGAAGGCATCGGACCTGTTTCATCCGCCCCGTGGGGAAGCGCAGATATTTTGCCGATATCCTGGGCTTATATCCGTCTGATGGGCTCGCAAGGGCTGAAAGAAGCCACCTGCTACGCGATCCTCAATGCCAATTATGTGGCGAAGAAACTGGACCGCTATTATCCGGTCCTGTATAAGGGTGCACGTGGCTTTGTCGCCCATGAGTGCATCCTCGATCTGCGCGCATTAAAGAAGAGTGCAGGGATTGAAGTGGAAGATGTTGCCAAACGGTTGATGGATTATGGATTTCATGCGCCAACCATTTCCTTTCCCGTCCCGGGCACGATGATGATCGAGCCGACCGAAAGCGAGTCTCGCGAGGAGCTCGACCGATTTTGCGAAGCCATGATTGCAATCCGGCGCGAGATCGCCGCTATAGAACAGGGGAAAGTCGATCCAGCCGACAATTTGCTGAAGAACGCTCCTCATACGATCGAAGCTTTGCTGGCCGCGGAATGGCGGCACCCATATTCCCGCGAAGAGGCCGCCTTTCCGGCAACATGGACCCGCGATCACAAATACTGGCCATCAGTCGGGCGAATCGACAGCGCTTACGGGGATCGTAATCTGATTTGCCTTTGCCCTCCGATCGAGGCCTACGGAACCTAAGGCACAGAAAAAACGCCACGGATTCCACGGATTTCACGGATTTTAACCACGAAATACACGAAGCACACGAAAGATCACCCCAATTTGTATTCTCTCTTTCGTGCTAGTTCGTGTGGTTCGTGGTTAAATTCGGCCCAGCCTGGATGCGATAGTTTCCGCTTCATCCATAATTCGGTTCATGCGAACCATGGTGGATTCGAGAGGTTGAGGCGTTGTCATGTCCACTCCGACTTTCTTCAGCAACTCGATCGGATAATCCGATCCACCTGACGAAAGCAGATCGATGTATTTCGTGACCGCTCCATCCACCCCGGCCAGCACCTTTTCTGAAATCGCCGCGGAAGCCGTGAAGGAAGTGGCGTATTGGTACACGTAAAAGTTGTAATAGAAATGGGGGATGTAAGCCCATTCCGACCGGATCTCCTCATCCACAATGCAGCTGCCTTTTTCGTGTCCGTAATACTCCCGGGCAATGGAGGAGTACAGCGTATTTAATAAATCGCCGGTCAGCGCCGTCCCCCCTTCAACGGTCTCATGGATCTTGAGCTCAAATTCCGCAAACTGGGCCTGGCGAAAGACAGTCGCCCGGGCGTTGTCGAGGTAATTGAACAGCAGCGATAACCGGACCTCGTCCCGCGTTTCGGTCTCCATCATATGGTTCAGCAGCAGGGCCTCATTGAATGTCGAGGCCACCTCCGCCACGAAAATGGAATAATGGGAGAGCGCATAAGGTTGAGTAGCATTCGAAAAGTGGCTGTGCATGGCATGCCCCAATTCATGGGCCAGCGTGCTTACGTCATTGTATGTGCCGTTATAATTCAAAAGCATATACGGGTGAACGTCGTATGCTGCCCCGTTCATGTACGCGCCCGACCTTTTCCCGATGTTGTGATAGACGTCAATCCAGCGATTCGAAAGCGCTCTGCGCGCCACATTCAGATAGCTGTTTCCCAGAGGGGCGAGCGAAGCAAGTACATGCTCGACGGCTTCGTCAAAGGAATAATTCAGGTCAAGCTCCTTGACCACCGGTGCATACAGATCGTAATAATGCAGCTCCTCCAATCCGAGCAGCCTTCTGCGAAGACGCAGGTATCGATGAAGTGTGTCCAGATGCGCATGAACTCCGGATATCAGACTCCGGTACACGGCGACGGGAATATTATGATTGTCCAATGCACGTTCGAGGCACGAGCCGTAGGCACGGACCCGGCTGAAAAACATGTTCTTTCGCACCTCTGAAGCCAGCTGGGCCCCGAGCGTCCTTTGGAAGTCGTTGAATTTTCCAAGATAGGCTGCGAAGACTTGCTTTCTGTCTTCCCTGACGGGCGAGCGCCGCCGCAGCTCGAAAGACGCCTGATCGAGGCGGACGGTGCTTCCATCCTTTAGCTGTATCTCGGGGAATGGGAAATCGGCATTCGTAAAAATGTTATTGATGTTGACTGGCGAGTCCGCAATCAGATTCGCTTCGGCAATGATTTTCTCTTCTCCCTCGGTTCCGGTGTGGTCTCTCTTCCGGAGTATGTCGTCGAAAATGTGACAATAGACCGCAAGCCGCGGCTCTTGTTGGAGGAATTCAGAAATTCGTTCCGGGCCGATTCTCAGGATTTCGGGCTCAATAAAGGAAGCCAATGCAGCAAGATCAGACCTGATCTGGCCCATTTCTTGATCGATTGCAAGATACTTGGCATCTCGCGTGTCAAGATCCGATTTCATGCTGGCGTAGCAGACAAGACGGGTGCACTCTTTTCTGAAAATGTCTGCCAGCTCGAGGCACCTCAAGAGCTCTCCGGGGGATTTGGATAAATTTCCCCGAAAAGCGGAGAGGCGGGGAAATTCGGTTGTAAGCTTTTGTTTCGCTTCCGCCCATGATTGATCGGTCGGGAAGATATCGCTCAAGTCCCATTTGTATTTATCCGGAATGCGAGTTCGTTCAAGCTCCTTCACGTAAATATCTTCCATAGGAACTCCTGGTCATCGGCGTAAACTGGACACAAACTGCAAGAGAAGATTTTATATAGGAGCTTTGGAAATTGATAGATGCCTGTTCACAAAGGCGGATTTCCACGGACTCGCACGGATGAATCCGCGGCCGGATGCGTTTCGCCTGCTGGCGTCTACCTAACCTCGATTCCGAAATTGGTGTTGTTCAGCTTTGATCGTTCTCGTTCGTTTTCAGGGGATTGCCCTGTGAAAATCAAACATCGCCGAAGTTGCCTTTTGTGCCGCGCCATCTGTCCTCACTTCGACTTTAGCGCTGCAAGAGCGACGCAGCAGAGCCCAGGGCGAAGGCCACGCACGGCCTTCGCCCTGGGTTGCAGTTGAAGCGGTTAAAGCCCTGTAAGGGCGGCACAGAAAGCCTGTGTCGCCCTTACAGGGCTCCACTGGGCCCCCTCTATGCCCAGGGTTCCGGAGCCTGCTGTTGCAGTCTCCTGCACCCTGGGCTTCGCCGCGTCGCGCCTTCGGCGCTTTTTATTGCGTCATCTCCAATTTCGAAATCGGGGCCTAAGCGTCGGTCTTTTTTCTTTTTGTGCTCGTCACTTCTCAGGCGGCGCAATCCTTGTGTAGCTGCCTCCCGGCCCGGTGGTGAAATGAAAAATCGGCCGGTCAACCCTTTTGATTTTGAGGGGACAATGCACCATTCCTTTCGGCACAAAGGCGATGAAACTGTTGGTGAGAATGTGTTTCTCGCCATCAAGCCACAGCTCGACCTCTCCTCCGAGATCGCGTTGATCCGCTGGATTCGTTCCAAAGAAGCCGATCACCTCATCAAAATCATGAGTGTGCGCTTCCACGCGGTTTACATCGGCTCCTTCCTGAAACCAGAGGCACTCGATGTAGAAAGCCCCCGGGATGGTATTTTTGTCCAGCCAGGCGATGTGATTGGCTTTACCCGGATATGCGGCGTCGCTCTTTTGCTTGTATTCGGGAAGCTTCATTTCGGTGATTATGTATTGACGGGTTCTGCTCTCAGCCATGATTCCCCCCTGAATCCATAGCGGTACGCCGGCGAGTCTACCACACGTTTACCGCTGGGGGCTATGTCCGCAATTGGTTCCCCGTTCCCGGTTCAGCGTTTTCCGTTGGGAATTGTTCCTAGAGGAAATATAGGGACAGCCTGTTCCCGTATCAATGTATCTCTGGATTCTCTCTTGAGCTGCATAAGAGTGCGGCCCGTGTAATCTTTGATGAACCGACAAAGATGCTCGGGCCACTTGTAGCCGATTTCCTTTGAGATGTCTTTTGCGGTACGGCCTTCTTTCACCCGAACCAGAACTCGTTCGAACAGCTTCTGTTTTCGATAGTCTCGAAAACAGAGAGATGTATTCAGGTAAACCGCCTTTTCAATGATCGGATGGCTGCATTCCAGACGTTGGGAAAGCCGATAAAGAGGTACCATGGGATTTTCCAAAATGAATTTGTTAATCGTGGAAAATATTTCGTTGTAATCGTAGGCCATTGACACAGCTCCCTCTTTTATTTGTGAAACACATACCCTACGAGAACGCAGTTGCCGGGGAATCGCCTACAAAAAACTTTTATCCGATATGGTTTTAGCTGAGGACTGGATGAGGCGGGTCCGGTTTTTGGCTCTTTGTAACTTCGAGTTACTCGACTCCCTTCATCACCGAATCTCGTCATTGTTCTCCCCGGCTTTTTTGTTTGGCCGATCGCAGCCTTTGGATGAGAATGTTGGACAGACGATTTTTCTGCACGGGAGCGCGCCTGTGAAAAAGACCTGGATATTCCGCAAATCGCCTTCAGTCGGATTGCTTTTGCTTCCGGCGTTCGTTGCGCTGTCTGTCGGCTGGGCTCTGACGCAAAATGTGCCCTCCGCCCCGGACCTCAAGGTCGAGTATTCGGTTTTTCAAAACCCTCCGACCGAGTTTCGCGGACACGCCTGGCTGGACTTCCGCCTCGGCAACATCTCGGATGACATCGTCAATACAATGGTGGATCAGGCCATTCATTCAAACTCGTACGGCGGATTCATGATCACCTCGACCGGCGCGAGACCGGGGGACCCGAGCAACGTCGTCTACCTCAGCGATGAGTACTTCCGTTTATACAGGCTGGCAATCGAACGAGGACTGAAAGGCAATCTTCCACTGGATGTCTTATACGATGAACAGCAATTCCCGACAGGCATGGCGGGAGGGCAATTCGCCGCCAAATATCCGCAGCTGGTCGCTAAAAGCCTTGAGAAAGTCGAACGCGACGTAACAGGGCCGGCAAAAGTGGAACTGCAGGCGCCTATTGCCAACGGCATCTATATCGGGGCCGTCCGGATGAATCTCGACACGCTGGATTGCGTGGATATCAGCGATAAACGGCTGCCGGGCAGGACTGCGATCGATTGCCGGGTCCCGTCCGGAAGGTGGAAGGTCATGCTTTTCTATCTGGATCCTGCGCTTCGACGCGGGCTGTGTGATTACCTGGACCCGCAAGCGGTGGATAAGCTGATCGAGATCATGTATCAAGCCTACTATGACCACCTCAAGGAATTTTTCGGTGTTCCTGCCTACGGGCCGATGACGGCGGCAATCCGGGCCTATACGGATGACTTCAAAACCTTCTTCGCTCATGCGAATGCGTCGGGGGGTAAGGCGTTTTTCGTCCCGCAGCCGGAACCGAAAATACTGGATGGCATCCTGAAGGAAGCGGTTCCGGTGAGAGATGTTGATATTCAGCAGCCGCCGGTGTGGCCGGTGAAAATGAACCGCGCGTATGAAGGGGCTCTGACGTACATACACAAAATCAAGGATGGGCGGGATATCTATTTCTTTGCCAATTCCTCGGACAATCCGGTGGACGCCGACGTCGTTTTGCGCGGAAAGAAGAATCTTGCGATCTGGAATCCGCATACAGGAGAAAGGTCCAAAGCTCAGGTTTCGATTTCGGAAAATGCCGGTCAGCCTGCGACCAGGGTACGCCTTGTTCTCCCCGCGGTTACATCCGTTTTCTTCGTTGAAGAGAATTAGGGGGAGGTGTCCATGCCTTTTCTAAGCGAAGAAATCCTGGCCACCCTGAAACAGGAAGCAGCCCGCTACAACAAGCCTGAAAATCAGATCAACTACCAACGATTCTTCAAAGAGCGGCTCGACAATCCTGTAGGGTTGAGAACTCCTGTTCTCCGAAAAATTTTTTCGTCATGCTACAAACGGTACCAGCATTACTCGGCGCGCGAAATCCTTGACGCGTGCGAGCGACTTCTCGCTTCGAATGAAAGATATGTGAACTCCCTGGCGTTCGACTGGAGCTTAAGACTCAGCGCTGACTTCAACTCAAAGGATATTGACCGCTTCGAGTTCTGGCTTAAAAACTATGTCCACGATTGGGCTGCCTGTGACAGCCTCTCTTGCGGCCCTCTTGGCCTTTTTGTGAGAAAATTTCCCGAGTCGGTTTCCCGAACATATCAGTGGACAAAATCCAAAAACCGCTGGCTTCGCCGGGCAAGTGCCGTTTGCCTGATTCAATCGCTGCGGAAAGGTCTGTTACTTGAGGAGGCGTTCAAGACTGCCGATGCCCTTCTTCTGGATGACGATGATATGGTTCAGAAAGGCTTTGGCTGGATGCTGAAGGTGGCAAGCAAGCCGTTTCCCGAGGAGGTCTATAAATTTATCGACGTCCGCAAAGGGCGCATGCCGCGTACAGCCCTCCGGTATGCTATCGAAAAATTCCCGGCCAACCAGCGCAGACAATTGATGAAATAACCACGAAATACACGAAGAGCACGAGACAACTACAGCTTCTTTCGCGTTCTTCGTGTATTTCGTGGGTGGTGTTAGAATCAACCCAACTTTTTTGCGGCTTGACGGTTTCCCACGGGTTGAAAGGAGCAGCATCATGGCAAGACCCCTGTTGATTTTCGTGCTGATGGTGGCCACGACGGGCTCGGCCGAGGATTGGAGCCGTTTTCGCGGTCCTAACGGCAGCGGTGTTTCGAACGCAACGGGGTTGCCGGTGACGTTTGGCCCGGCGAAAAATATTGACTGGCGAAGCGAGGTGCCATTCGGGCGATCGTCGCCGATCTTGACCGCGGACCGGGTTATCGTCACCGGAAGCGAAGGCCAGAAGCTGATCACGGTTTGTTTGGACCGTGCGACGGGAAAAGTGGTCTGGCGGCGGGAGATTCTGCGGGATCGTACGGAGAAAATATTCAAAGGAAATGACACCGCCACGCCAACACCTGCTTCGGACGGCAGGAACCTCTATGTATTCTTCCCGGATTTCGGCATTGTGTCCTATTCTCTGGATGGCAAGGCGCGATGGCGGCTAAAGCTCGGGCCATTTCACAGCTTCTACGGAATATCATCTTCGCCGATCATTCACGGCAATACCCTGGTGTTGGTTTGTGATCAAAAGAGCGAGGGGTTTATCATCGCCTTGGATAAAGACACCGGGCGCCTGCGTTGGCGCAAGGATCGGCCCCAGGCGAAAACAGAAGCATACTCCACGCCCATCGTGTGGACGCCTCAAAACGGCAAGGCGCAGGTGATAGTTGCTGGGGCATACCGGATCGACGCGTACGCAATAGATACGGGCGAAAACCTATGGTGGGTTGGGAAGCAGGGAACCGCGCCGATATCGACTCCGGCACTGGCGAATGGATTGATATTCGTCACCTCGTGGGGGGCAGACAAACCGGCATACCCTCCATGGGATACGATAGCCGCGAAGCTGGACAAAAATAAAGACGGCAAAATTTCAGCAGAAGAAGCGAGCGTGGATCCCGATTGGGGCGACCATTTCGGGTGGGCAGACCGGAATGGCGATGGATTTCTGACGGAGGATGAATGGAACGAGATTCTGCGGGAGAGCGTATCGGAACACGGTCTGGTAGCAGTGCGGGCGGGGGGGCATCGGCGATCAAACGGAGACGCATCTGGTTTGGCGCTATAAGAAGGACTATTCAGAAATCACTTCGCCGTTGGTCTATCGGGATGTTCTGTATACCGTCAAAGACGGCGGCATTGTGACCAGCCTGAATCCCGGCACCGGAGAAGTCTATAAAACCGGCCGGTCAAAGGACGCGATCGCCGCGTATTTCTCTTCGCCGGTGGCAGCCGATGGGAAGGTCTATCTGGTAAGTCAGGATGGGAAAGTCAGCGTGCTGAGGGCCGATCCGCAGTGGGAGGTGCTGGCAGTCAACGATCTCGGAGAAGAGTGTCAGGCCACGCCTGCTATCGGGGGCGGAAGCATATACATCCGCACGGCCAAAGCGCTATACAGCTTCAGCGAAAAAAAGTGAGCAGCGGAGCGGATAAAATAGAATGATTGGTCAGAAGACAGAAGGCACAAGTCAAAAGCGCGACTCGTGGAGTTCTGCTGAATTCTGACTCCTGACTCCTGAATTCTTGATTCCTCCTCATTCCGTGCGGGTGGCAAAGAAGCCTTTCCGTGCATGGACCGTGTATCCGGGATCTGCAGTGCTTATGCTAAGGTCATGCCACCGGCCGTCCGGCGGTATGCGGGTGTAATAGTTGAGAACGTAGGCGGAGCGAAGTTCCGTGGCCACCTCTGCGAAAGCGTCCCGGAGTTTATGAACACTCTGAATGAAGAACGCCCTCCCGCCGTTGATGTCTGCAAATTCCCGAAGAAGAGTTTGCAGGCTTGTGAGCTCGAGTCCGGCGCCGGTTCCTATGGTGTAAATTGGGTACCCGAATCGCGCCGCGGCGTTCAGCACCGCGGCTCGTGAAGACGTCCCCGAAGTGTTTTCTCCATCGGTGAAGCAAACGATCGCCTTTCGGCCGGGTTTTCCATTGAGGTATTGCATTCCCAGCAGCATTGAATCATACAGCCTCGTCATCCCCTGAGCCTGAGCGTTTTTTATTTCGTTTACGATCCGTTTGCGATCGTCCGTCGTCTGTTCGAAAGCACGGATTTCAGAATTAAAGAGGACGAGCATCACGCGGTCCTTCGGGTTGAGACCATCGACAAAAGCGATCGCGACATCCTGAGTGGTTTTCAGGGAGTCCCGGATGCTCTCGCTGACATCGACGAGCAGCACGATCTGGAGCGGGACCTCCTGATTGTCGAGACGATCCGCGGTGACGGGAATCCCATCCTCCATGAGTTTGAAGTCTGAGAGCTTAAGATTCGGAACCAGCTGATTCCCCCTGGTAACCGTGAGATACACCTCGACGAGCTGGCTCTGGACGGAGAATCGAAAACCCTCTCCTTCGCTCTTTTGTTGCGGCTGTGAAAGGCCCTGCGCGCAGCAGAGAAACAGTGCAAGGATTGCCTTAATCCGAGGATGTTTCATAAACCGGGGTATCGGGATTTCTGAGCGACGCGCTCGGATATTTGCGCATGATAAGCCGGCCGATCGAATCCAGAGCAGCCTTTTCGTGGGTCCGTCGGTTTTCTCCCCTGTTGATTGACTTTGTTCCGAAAAGCATTGTATTCCACTGAGCCGTACTTGGGAACGGTCTCGTGGAACCCGTCGGGAACTGACCAGAGCGTTTGTCCCAGGATTCTGCTCTTTAAAAGTGAGAGAGATCCGGCCCAACCGAAACAGCGAATTTGGAAAAGGGAAAGAATCCCGTTTTGTCCCGAATGCGCAAGAAGCGAAGGCACGGCGTAGTTGCGTCTTAAGCCATTCCGTTGCTATGATCGTACTATGCTGGGCCTTGATGCGCGAGCTGCACGATACGTATGGACAGGGATCTTCATTCTCCTGCTCATCGGAACGGTTTATCTGATCGGGGAAACGCTGTTCATTTTTATTGTGGCTCTGCTGTTCGCGTATCTGCTTTGGCCATTAGTTGATTTCCTCGACCAGCGCCTGCCCGGGCGATCGAAGCTTCCTTCTCTGGCGATTGTCTATCTGTTGCTTCTTGGAGTTCTGGTCGCGATCGGAGCGGAGATAGGGTCGCGCATAGCGGTTCAGGCGAATGCTCTGGCATCCAGAATTCCGGAACTTCTTTCCAGGCTCGAGCAGCCTGTCGACAGCCATAAACTTGGGCTGTGGGTAAGGATCGTCTCCGAAATTCAGCAGCAATTGGCTATGCATTTCCGCGATTGGATAATGCCGATATCCGCTGCCGTGCTGAAAGTGGTATCCCATGCCGAGATAGTTTTATTCATCGTGCTGGTCCCTATCCTGAGCTTTTTCTTTTTGAAAGACGGAAGGAACCTGCTCGCATCATTTTTGGATACGGTCAGTCAAGGGTCCAGCCGCGAGATGTTCGATGAAATCGCCAATGATTTGCACTTGTTGCTGGCTCAGTACATGCGCGCTCTTGTCCTGCTGGGACTGGCGGCGTCCGTTGTTTATGCCACATTCTTCTCTATCATCGGGCTTCCGTATGGACTGCTGCTGGCAGCGATCGCATTCTTTTTTGAATTCGTGCCTTTTGTTGGACCGTTGACCTCGGCTGTCATCATTCTGCTGGTCGCAGGATTGAGCGGTTTCGGTCACCTTCTCTGGATCGCCGTGTTCCTGGCTGCGTTTCGCCTTCTCCAGGATTATGTATTGTCGCCGATGCTCATGAGTTCCGGTACGGAATTACATCCTCTGGTTGTCATTTTTGGGGTTCTGGCGGGCGGGCAGGTCGCTGGAATCCCGGGAATGGCCCTGTCGGTTCCTGTCCTGGCAACACTTCGGATTGTCTATCGGCAACTGCAGAAAAAGCGGCTTGTTGCAGCCGGCCAATCCTGTTCTGAATCGCCGCGATAGGAATAACCAATTGCAGCTGAATAGTCCTAATTGGATCCATGCTTTGGGCCTTCGAGTCTTTGAGGCATGTCTCTAAGGGCCTGTGACAAAATAAGTGACGCACTTCGCTGCAGGCCCCCAGGCCCGCTGGCAAGGCGCGAGCGACGAGCATACCGGCTAGTATGTGAGGAGTGAGCAACGCAGTCAGCGGGCCTGCGGGCCGCAGCCCGAAGGGGCGCGGCGGCGGGCGGGCATCTGCTGTGTTGGCGCTCCTCGACGATGTCATCGCATCGCCTGCGTTGCGCCGCCTTGCATCTGCCCGCCCGGCGCTCGCGCCGAAGTGCATCACTTGTTTTATCACAGGCCCTGACCTCAAAGACTCGCAGACCCGGAGTTACAAAGAATATGAAGCTATTCGAGAATCTTTATGCTTACCCGTGGCAGGGCAACGACAACAATTGCAACTCCTATGTATTTGCGGGCGCGCTGGATGGAGGCAAACACGTCGTGGTAGACCCCGGCCATCTGGTCACGCCGTATTATCGGGAATCCGGTCTGGACCGGTTGCTCGAAGCGATGGATAAAGACGGGTTAGCCGGTGCGCCGGTCGGACTCGTCATCCTCACCCACAGCCACCCGGACCATTCGGAGTCTGCGGTTGTCCTTCGAAGCGAGTATCAAGCATTGGTCGCAATGCACGAGGCCGACGAGCCCGCCTATTCCGCTTTGGGAGGCAAGGTGGACCTTTTTCTGGACGAAGGAACCTTGGAATTGGGCAAATCAAAAGCGGTTGTTCTCAAAATTTTTCACTCGCCGGGCCATACACCGGGGCATGTGACCATCTATTGGCCTGACCGGCAGGTACTGATTGCGGGAGACTGCATTTTTTACCGCAGCACAGGTCGGGCAGATCTCCCTGGAGGGGACCCGCTGATTCTTCGGCAAACCATCGAGCGACTGTCCAAGCTCGAAATCGAATATCTTCTATCTGGGCATGCGTATGGCCACCCGGGAATCATCAGCGGCAGGGAAGAAGTGCAGGACAATTTTCGATATGTCAGAAACCTTCTTTACTGAAGGTGATTTCAGGAGTGCTGCGTGGAAGAAGAAAGAATCAAGAGCGCTTTTGAGATTGCGATGGAGCGGATATCGTCGCTGCCGGAATTGACTTCGGAGGAAATTGCCGCACAAAAGGAAAAGCAATATGCGCCTTTGGGAGAAGCCATCGCCGGCAAATACCTGCGCTGCCTGATCGGCGATGACGAAATGATCGGCGAAGTTGACAAATTAGGAGCCGAACCGGGACAGATCGTCCGTCGCTCCTTGGCTGCGAGTTTTTGCCGCGCAATGCGCATGGAGGGGGATCCGGACGAGGCCGAAAGGGCGCTGAAGGGAATCAACCTGATCGCACCTTCGAAGAGTTCCCTGGTCCGCAAAGCAGGGGAAGATGTTCACTCGATCGTGGACAAATTTGAGCGTGAAAAACGGGTGAAGTCTGTGGAGTTTGGAGTATCGGCTGTGCAAAGCATGGGAAAACTTGGAATTTCCGGGTCCGCGCCGCGTCCCAATCTGAACGAAAACGGGGAGTGGCAGCAGGAATTGAAGAGAATGCGGCAGAGCTATGAATCGGAATTGGAAACCATCCGGACCAGGTTGCTGAGAGAACTGCAGATCGCTTAAGTTCGTCCCTCATCGCCTTGACCACAAAATCCAAGCCGTCCACGCCCACATCAAACGTGTTCGTCATCTTGGACGGTCTTTATAATTGGGGCACAAGGTTTAATCATCCGTGTACCTTCATGTGAAAAGGCTTTGAAATATTCGTCGTATAAGAGGATAGTAAGGGGTTCATTTTTGGAAGGCTGGCTATGAATATTACTGAATTGTTTATACGACGTCCTGTGATGACGACGCTGGTCATGATGGGGATCATCATTTTCGGAGTTGTTGGATTCCGGACTCTTCCTGTCAGCGATCTGCCGAATGTGGATTTTCCGACCATCCAGGTGAGTGCAGGCCTTCCCGGCGCAAGCCCTGAAATGATGGCGGCATCTGTGGCGACTCCGTTGGAAAAACAGTTCTCGACGATATCGGGAGTCGATTCCATGACTTCCTCGAGTTCTCTCGGGTTCACAAATGTCACTCTGCAGTTTACGCTCGACCGCGACCTGGATGCCGCAGCTCAGGATGTCCAGATTGCAATTGCCACAGCCCAGAGGTTTCTGCCGCCCGGCATGCCGACCCCTCCGACTTTTCGCAAGGTCAATCCGGCCGATCAGCCGATCATCATCCTTTCGATGAATTCTTCGACCATGCCGCTTTCCACTCTCGATAACTATGCGGAAAATATGATCGCCCAGCGCATTTCGATGCTTTCCGGCGTAGCGTTGGTCAATGTATGGGGGTCGACCAAATATGCAGTGCGTGCGCAGGTCGATCCGAATCTTCTGGCCGCTCGCCATCTTTCCCTGGCCGACCTGGAACTGGCGATCAACGAGCACAATGTGAACATACCGAGCGGCACTCTCTATGGAGCCAGGCAGGCCTACACGGTCCAGGCGACGGGCCAGCTCACGAACGCCGAACAATACCGTTCCCTTATAGTCACGTACCGGAACGGCTCACCTGTCCGGCTCCAGGATCTGGGGCAAGTCATCGACAGCATAGAGAACGACAAATCAGCGGCCTGGTTTAACGACGCAAATATGGCTGCCCGATCGGTTCTTCTCGGCGTTCAGAAGCAGCCGGGCACCAACACTGTGGAGATCGTGGACTCTATCAGAAATCTGCTCCCGAAATTCCATGAACTCCTGCCGCCGTCGGTCAACATGGGCATTTTGCTGGACCGATCGCAGTCTATCCGGGAATCCGTGAACGATGTGGAGTTTACGCTGCTCTTGACGGTCGTGCTTGTCGTGCTCGTGATCTTTCTCTTCCTGCGCAATATCTCCGCAACGATAATCCCCAGCCTTGCATTGCCCCTGTCGGTCATCGGGACTTTCGCGGCCATGTCCCTGCTTGGATATACGCTGGACAATCTGTCCTTAATGGCCCTGACGCTGTCGGTCGCCTTCGTGGTCGATGATGCAATCGTCATGCTGGAAAATATCGTGCGCCACATGGAAATGGGAAAAGAGCGGTTCGCAGCCGCAATCGACGGCGCCAAAGAGATTGGATTCACCATCATCTCAATGACGATATCGCTGGCGGCCGTTTTTATTCCCGTGCTGTTCATGGGCGGAATTATGGGCCGGCTGTTCCATGAATTTGCCGTTGTGATCATGGTCGCAATCATGATCTCAGGGTTTGTTGCCTTGAGCCTGACTCCGATGTTAGGGAGCAGAATCCTGAAGCCCGAATCCGAAAACACAGGTGCGTTTTATCGAGTGACTGAACGCGGCTTCCAGGCTGCGCGAGATGCGTACGGCTGGACCTTGCGGGGCGTGCTGCGCCACCGCTTTATAACGCTGATCGTCGCCGTGGGGACTCTGGCAGCGACAATCTATCTGTATGGATTTGTGCAGAAAGGATTCGTCCCGAACCAGGATCAAGGAATGCTCTCGGGCACCACGGAGGCGCCGCAGGATATTTCCTACGAGGGGATGGTCAAGCTGCAGAAGCAGGTAGACGACGTCGTTCGCTCCAGTCCGTATGTCGACGCATTTATGTCCATGGTCCAAGGGGGGAATTCCGGACGCTTCATGGTCCGGTTGAAACCGCGCGACCAGCGCTCGGTGACCCCGGAACAGGTCATTGAAAGCTTACGCCCCAAGCTCAATGCAATTCCCTCAATGAAAACTTATCTTCAGAATCCTCCCCTGATACGAATCGGGGGGATGATGACGAAAAGCCTTTACCAATTCACAATTCAAAGCCCTGATCTCCAGCAGTTGTACCGTGTGGGTGCGGATTTCGAAAAGCGAATGCGCGCAATCCCAGGATTGGTGGACGTATCCAGCGATCTCCAACTCAACAATCCCCAAGTGACCGTGAATATTGACCGTGATCTGGCCTCCTCCTTGAATGTCACTTCGGATCTGATTGAAAACACCTTGTATTCGGCATATGGCTCCAAGGAGGTCTCGATGATCTATACCTCCACGGACGACTATTACGTCATCCTGGAGGTTATGCCTCAGTTCCAGCGCGATCCGAATGCCCTCGGATTACTCTATGTGAAATCGCTGACCGGGAACCTGGTGCCGCTGAATCAGCTTGCCAGCCTGCAAACGGGTGTCGGGCCTCTGACCGTCGCGCATTATGGCCAATTCCCGGCGGTCACCTTATCCTTCAATCTGCAACCCGGCGTTTCGCTGGGGCAGGCGGTCGATTCTATCCAGCAAGTGGCGCACGAAAGCCTTCCGGCCGGAGTCACTACCTTGTTCCAAGGCATGGCTGCGGCGTACGAATCGTCGTTGAAAGGGATGGGTGTGCTGCTTGTCCTGGCAATCTTCGTGATCTACATGGTCCTGGGAATCCTATACGAAAGTTTTATCCATCCGATCACGATCCTTTCAGGATTGCCCTCGGCAGGGGTGGGAGCGCTTGCCACGTTGTTATTGTTCAGGCAGGAGCTGAATATTTATTCCTTCGTCGGAATCATTATGCTGATCGGCATCGTGAAGAAAAATGGAATCATGATGATCGACTTCGCAATCGAAGCGCAGCGGCAGCGCGGCAGTTCTCCGGCGGAGGCAATCTACGAAGCGTGCCTTGTGCGCTTTCGACCGATCATGATGACCACCATGGCGGCTCTGGTAGGAACGCTGCCGATTGCTCTCGGGGTCGGCGCCGGTTCGGAAGCCAGACGTCCTCTCGGGCTGGCGGTTGAGGGCGGCCTGCTGGTTTCCCAGCTGCTCACTTTATATATCACCCCGGTGATTTACGTATATCTGGAGCGGGCTGGACACCGGATGCGCAAGAATCGAAACGGCAGTACTAAAGCTGACCTTATCCCGGAGGTCGTGGAAGTCGGGAGTCGATAGGAATGACCGGATCAAGAATCGCGGTTACGGAGGATTATTTTATGTCAAGGATTGATGGGAAGCGGAGCCTGGCCCGCAGGTTTGTTTGGGTCATCGTGTTCTGTCTCCCTCTGCTTTCTTTTCTATATGTAAGTTGCGCAAGTAATTCATCAACTTCCGACCGTCCTTCGAAAAAGGGATTGGGAATGGGCGCAGTTCCCGTTTCAGTAGCTAAAGTCATCAAGATGGATGTCCCGATCGATATCCAGGCTGTCGGTAACGTGGAGGCGTATTCGACCGTTTCGGTGAAAGCTCAAATAAGCGGGGAACTGACGCAGGTCCTTTTCCGGGAGGGTGAGTTCGTTAAAAGAGGGCAGGAACTGTTCAACATCGATGCGCGCACGTATGATGCGCAGCTGAACCAGGCGCAGGCAAACCTTGCCAAAGATGAATCCACACTGGTTCAGCTCGAGGCCAACCTCGCGCGGGATCTCGCTCAGCAGAAATATGCGCAATCCGAGGCCGGCCGGTATGGAAATCTCCTCGAAAAGCGCCTGGTATCGAAAGAACAGACGGAGCAGATGAATGCCAATCTCGATGCGGCGTCCGCAGCAATGCGCGCAGACCAGGCGGCGATTCAAAGCGCTAGGGCCGGCGTTGAGGCGAGCAAGGCTGCCGTGGCGAATGCCCGAGTTATGCTGAGCTACACCCGGATCGATTCACCAATCGATGGACGAACCGGAAATCTCGACGTCAAACGGGGCAACGTCATCAGCCCTAGTATGGCCCTCATGACCATCAACCAGATCGAGCCGATTTATGTTACCTTCTCTATCCCCGAATCTCAATTGCATGCGGTGAAAAAGGAACAGGTGGTCATCGCCGCCCAGCAGGATAAGTCAATCCCGCCCGAAAACGGCAAGCTTTTCTTCATTGATAATGCTGTGGACACAAACACCGGAACCATCCGCGTGAAAGCGATTTTTTCCAATGCCGATCACAAACTCTGGCCGGGCCAATTTGTTCGGGTAAACCTGCGCCTCGGTATGAAACCGAATTCTCTCCTCATTCCAAACCAGGCCGTGCAGGCAGGCCAGGATGGTTCCTTGGTATTTGTTGTGAAGCCCGACCGCACGGTCGAATCGCGTCCTGTGGTCCCGGGGATGCGCGTCGATCAGAATGTCGTGATCGAAAAAGGATTGGAACCTGGAGAAACTGTCGTGACCGAGGGACAGCTTCGGTTAACGGCGGGGAGCCGCGTGCAATTCAGCAACTAGCAATTTATCGGGGTCGGGATCGGTATCGGGGTCGAGACAGACTCTGTCGACCCCCGATTCCGATAACGACCCCGACCCTGATTTGCTTTGCAAATGCCAAAGGTCAATACTGCCAAAGGTCCCATCGATACTTCCGCGCTCGGCGCAACGCTGATGCATGAGCACATTTTCGTGCTGTCGCCGGAGATCAATCAGAATTATCCCGAAAGTTGGGGGAAGGAAGATGTTCGGATCCGCAATGCTGTGGACCAGCTCTGCGCACTCAAATCCAGGGGAATTGACTCGATTGTCGACATGACTGTGATCGGCTTGGGCCGGTATATTCCGAGGATCCAGCGGATCACTTCCCAGACGGATATAAATATCCTCGTAGCCACAGGCCTGTACACGTATCGCGACCTGCCGATCTACCTGCAGCACCGTGATCCCGGCGGGCACTATGATAGTTTGGAAAAACTTGCGGAAATGTTTCGCAGGGATATTCTGGAAGGGATCGCCGGCACAGGCGTGAAAGCTTCCATTCTCAAATGTGCAACCGACCGTCAGGGTATAACTCCAGGGGTGGAGCGCGTGATCCGGGCAGTCGCTCGCGTGCACCGGGAGACCGGAGTTCCGATCGCAACCCATGCGCACGCCGCATCCCGGCGCGGCCTCGATCAGCAGCGAGTTTTAAAAGAGGAGGGGGTCGATCTCTCTCGAGTTGTAATCGGCCACTGCGGCGATACCACCGACTGCGATTACCTGGAAGAGCTTATCGAAAAGGGGTCCTATATCGGGATGGACCGGTTCGGCATCGACACGATACTCCCTTTTAAAAAGCGGGTCGAAACGGTGGCTCGTTTGTGCCGGCGGGGTTTTGACGGGAGAATGGTCCTGTCGCATGATGCGGCCTGCTATATGGACTGGTTCGAGGAGGGAGCATTGGCGGCCGCTCTGCCGAACTGGCATTTTTGCCACATCTCCGATGACGTCATCCCGGCTTTGAAAAAAGAGGGTGTTACCGACGGCCAGATCCAAACCATGCTGGTTGAAAATCCGCGCAGAATTTTCGAAGCGATATCTAGCCCAGCCGGGAGCGCGGCCGTCCCGGCCGCAAATACCGGCTTGCCGGCAAGCGGGCGAGGCGTCCGCGGTCCCGGCTGAAAAAGTACTACCTCATACGGAATATCCGCTGTATAAGATATGAATCTGAAATCATCGGCAATCGTTGAGATTTGGCAAGCAATGCATGGGGTTCGGATTAACCGCTCCATTTTTTGAGAGGAGACTATCATGAAGAGAGCAATCGTCGCTTGTTTGTGTCTGGGCTTAATGTTGTTTATGAGCCCTCGTTTTTCCGTATCGCAGGAAGCCCAAGTAATCAAGCTTCCGGCGCCCCAGATGGATGGCGGCAAGCCTTTGATGCAGGCACTGAAACTGAGACAGAGCACGCGTGGGAATTTTGGCCCGGAAGAAAAACTGTCGATGCAGACTCTGTCGAATCTGCTTTGGGCTGCAAACGGCGTGAACCGCCCTGATGGACACCGTACTGCTCCTACCGCTGCGGGCTGGAACAACATCGATATCTATGTTACGACTGCCGATGGCCTTTTCCTTTATGATGCGCCACAACATGAGCTGAAAGTTATTTCAAAGGAAGATGTGCGGGCGATCTCAGGACTCGAAGGCCCGGCCGGTGGCGGGATGAAACAGGATTTTGCGAAGACGGCGCCCGCGAGTCTCATCTATGTAGCCGATATGGCTAAAACCAAAGGGATGAAATACTCAGGGGAAGATGTCGGCCCGCTTTGGTCTTATGCAAACGCAGGTACAATTGCGCAAAATGTATATCTTTTCTGCGCTTCCGAGGGACTGGCGTGCATACTTCGCGCGATGATTGATCCGGCCAAAATTTCCCAGGTTTTTAAGCTGCGCCCCGATCAGAAGGTCCTTCTCACTTCGACTATCGCCCAGTTCAAAAAGTAAGAGGAGAAGAAAAGTCAGCTATCGGGGTCGGGGTCGGTATCGGGGTCGAAGCAGACTCTGTCGACCCCGATACCGACCCCGACCCCGATGAATCTGGAGTGCCTTTATCTGCTACAGCAGCCGCCACCAGGAGTAGTAGTTCTCGCGCAGTTCGTCCATCCCCGGCATTCTGTAAAAAATGGTTTGCTCCCCGCCGGAAAACCAGAACCCCTGCTTGATCGATTTGTAGCTCACGAAATCAAGGTTTGGATTGAGGCTCACCGTTTTGGTTTTCTTGGTTGGATCTTCCTTCAATTCCTTCAGCGCCGTAGGCAGGTTTGTGGGATTCACATTCGGCAGCGGTCCCATGTGGTAGGCGTGCACGGCGTTGTCCGAAACGGTGGCGTCAACATCAATATTATATTTTGTAAAAAAGATCTTTGGCGCCCCTTTTGACCACGTCTCCGCGGTTATGTAGTGACCAAACTTGCCGGGATCCAGACTGGCGGCCACAAGGAGGCGCAGGGGACAGATTTCCTGGTAGAGACGCACGCGGTCATCGCTGAAGTACGACGGCTGTTCACTCTGGTCCAGGCCAAGAACTCCTCCGTCTGTCGTTACAAGGTAAAGCTTCTGCAGTGCCGAAAATTCCACATGTTCGAGCACGCGATAAGATTTGACAAATTTAGTGCGCTTCGGCCGTCCGGGAATCGGCGACTCCGTGTTCTTCAGATATTCCTCTATCCGAAGATAGGGATGACGGAAGTTGATGTCCACCTCAACAAAAATGACCTTGCCCTTGAAGTGCCGAGGGCTGCCGACGGAGTAATGCATGCCAAATTCCTCGGGTGTGAGTTGGGATGCCACAAGGGCTTCATTGGGAAAGAGGATCAGGTAAAGGTGTTTTGCGAAGTCGCCCATTCATTCCTCCTAGAGGTCACGGGTTAATAGTACCTGAAATTTTAGCACGCAGAGCCCTTAACTTGGAAACTTAGAGTTGTAAGAACAAGCTATCAGCCATCAGCGCAAACGCTTTCTCTGATGGCTGACGGCTGATAGCTGACGGCTTTTCCGACCGTGGCTGCGCTCAGGCGAAGAGCTCTCGTGGCCCTCGGGTTAATACGCTCCGTATTCCTTGGTAAAGTCGAACATCACTCGCAGATTCTCGGGCTTCGCTTCGGTAACGTGGGCGGCCGCGTCCATCATGAATCCGCCGTCTCTGCCCACGTAATCAATCAAGTTCTTGCAGCAGGAGCGCACATCCTCCGGGGAGCCTGTTGCCAGCAAGGAAATCGGAACATTCCCGCGTATGCACACCCGATCTCCGAGGATATCTTTCGCCTTCATCATGTCTGTCGCTTCAAAACGGTAAATTGCTTTGCCAGCCGGTATGTCCTTTATCGCCTCGAGCCGGCTCGTGCACCTTCCTTCCCAGAAGACATACGGCACAAGTCCTTCGTTGATGAGTGCGATGATTACCTCCCGGAGGGTGGGCCAGTAAAACTTGTCAAATTGCTCCGGCGACATAAAGCCGTCCAGCCCCTTGTGGAGAGGCATGAATACGAACTTGCCTCCGGATCTCCTGGCTGAACTCACACCTCGCTCGATTTCCATCGGCAGGAGTTTTTCGCAAGCCTTGAGAACCATATCCGGCCTCCGGAACATGTCGAGCATGATCCCTTTGGTCCCTCTGAAGAAATCGCCCAGCATGTCAAACGGAGCCTGGCACATTCCGCCAGTCTGACTGAAGAATCCTTCCTGTTTCAGTTTCTTTTCAAACCGCTGGGCATAGGCTCCGTAACGCTTGGATTCCCGGCCCGCCTTTTTCAACGTGTCGAGCATGGACTGAGCTTCGGGCGAGCTGAAAATAGAGAAGATTCCCGTCGATGTGTAGCTCATCGCATTCCGGAACTGAGGGAAATTTGCAAAGCCCTGCAACGATCCGTAGATTTGCGGCCAGTATTTCCGGATAACGAAATCCATCGGGTCGGACAGGAAGTGATTGTATTCCTCGGCCTTCATATGCTCCCCTTCCACAAACTGGAATGGGACATCGGGACCGAGTTGGCCGCCCGGCCATTGCATCTGCTTGTAGTCGATCACATCAAGAAGCGAGCCCGGAAGGATGGTGCCAAACGGGCTTTGGGCAAGATCGGGCTCGAACTCCTGGATTATCCGCAGATTGACATCAAACATCTTGTCCAGGTCATACATCATTTCCTGGAAACTGCACCCGTAAAGGCGCGCAGGCAGAAAATAAAAAGATGCCGTTACGGGGACGCGATCAGGCTTTCGCAGCGCGATGGCATCCAGGACGCGCTTTTCCCGGGCGCGATAGAGAGCTTTCTTATTATCCTTCATGGCTTCCCCCATAGAATTATCTGCTTATTTTTACGAAGGATAAGTATACAAGAAGGAGCCGGAAGCCAGAAGAATGCCGGTTGCATTCTTCTCCCGGTCGGGGTCGGTATCGGAATCGGGGTCGAAAAGTCGCTTCTTCGACCCCGACCCCGATCTTGTTATTGAATTTTCTTCAGCAGCCAGGCCATGTTCTTTCCAAGATTCCTCATGGTCTGGATCCCTTCGGCATCCTCCAGCACATCGCCCGGCTTTCTGCCCAGGGCCATGTTCCAGTAGCTCGAACCGGGGATAATCATCTCGCTGATGAGGAAAAGGTAATTCAAGCTTGCCAATGTGTGGTTGGAACCGGCACGGCGCACCGCCACGACTCCGGCGCCGACTTTTCTCCTGAGCAGATTTCCGTTGGCTCGTGCGACAAGTCCGGTTCGTTCCATCAATGCCTTCATCCCGGCGGTGACATCGGAAAAATAAACCGGCGATCCCAGGAGGAGCCCATCGGCCTTGCTGATTTTTTCGAAATATTGGTTGAAGGGATCGGTCTCAATGGCACACTTCATGTTTTTCCGCTCCATGCACTTGTAGCACGCGATACATCCCTGGATCGGGTCCTGTTCTGCCATTTGCACCAGTTCGGTCTCGATTCCTTCCTCCTCCAATTCATCCAGGACCGTTTTCAACAGCAGGCATGTGTTGCCATCTTTTCTACCGCTTCCATTGAATGCCGTCACTTTCATACAGTCACATCCTCCATCTTCGAATCTTCGAGACTTTGAGTCCTGGAGTTTAACGCGAAGCCGCAAAGTCTCAAAGTGTTGAACGTTTCTTAAATCCCGCCTTTTCAATTTGTGCAACGGTGAAGCGTAAGTATAAAATAAGAACCCTTTGCAGGTTCATGCCGGACGCCTATATTGTGGTATTACTTTATAGTAATTAAACGGTAGGAGTCGGATCAAAGGAGCGTTACGATGCCCCCAATTTCTGAAGCAACCCGCCCGTTGATGTGGAACATTTCCCACGTGTGGGTGATGTATGGATTGTTCGTAATCGCAATGGCGATATTCGCCCGCGGAATTTACAGCCGGGTCGAGTTCTGGCGCCGGGGAAAAGCGGACAACGAGAGACTGGCGGATTGGGGAACTCGCCTCAAAGTGCTTTTACGCGAGGTCTTCCTGCAGAAACAGGTCCGGAATTCCGGCTTTCCCGCGATTTTTCATTGCCTCGTTTTCTATTCATTCCTCGCCCTATTCATAACGACTCTGGTGGTCATGGTTGAATACGATGCGGGGCATCTGTTTGGAGTTCATCTCAACATTTTCCGCGGATTCGTCTACGTGTTTTTCTCCGTGGCGTCCGAACTTGCCGGGATCCTCATTCTGATCGGAATCGCCATGGCAGCCTTTCGCCGCTATGTGGCCAAACCCGAAACCGTTCCCAACACCGCGGAGGACGGGCTTATTCTTCTCTTGATTGCCTGCATGGTGATCACCGGCTATCTGGTTGAAGGGCTGCGGATCGCCACAAACGGCGATCAATGGAAGATGATCTCGCCCGTAGGTTGGGGCCTCTCCAGCCTTTTTGCCGGAATCAGCGAGAACACAGGAAGAAACGCACATGCCTGGTTCTGGTGGATTCACACGGTCTTTGCCATGAGCTGGATTGCGATGATTCCCTATACCAAGTTCGTCCACCTGCTCTCGCTTCCGACCAACGTTTTCTTTTCGAAGCTGAAGCCGAGAGGCGAATTGCAGCGGCCTGACATCGAAAAACTGATGGAGAGCGCAGACGATGCCGAGCTTCGCATCGGCATTCAGAAAGCCGAAGAGCTGACCTGGAAGCAGCGCATGGATCTGGACACGTGCGTTTCCTGCGGCCGTTGCGATGAGGTCTGTCCGGCATACATGGCCGACAAGGAATATTTCACTCCGAGACAGCTGATTGCGCGCATGAAGAAATCGCTGGACGAGGCCGGCGAAAACGGGAAACAAACAGCCGAGGCCGCCGACATTGTCGGCAAAGCGTTCGATGAGGAGTTCATCTGGCATTGCCGGACCTGCAGCGCCTGCATGGAAGTTTGCCCCGCGCTCATCGATCATGTGGATACCCTGATGGAGTTGCGCCGCAATGAGGTGCTCATTCAGGGGCGGATACCGGAGGAAGCCGGGCGGGCGCTGAAATTGTACGAGACCAACGGAAATCCTTTTGCTCCGCAGTCCGAAAGGACCGACTGGATCAATCGAATGGGTGTCCGGGTCGTCGGCCCCGGCGAAAAGGTGGATGTCCTCTATTGGATCGGCTGCTGCGTGACCTTCGATCCGCAGAAACACAAAATCGCGGAAGATCTTTGCCGGCTGTTGACGAAGTGCGGCATTGATTTCGGCGTGCTTGGCGAAGACGAGAAATGCTGCGGGGATCCCGCCCGCGTCATGGGCCAGGAAATGCTGTTTCAGCAGACCGCAAAAGAACAGGTCGAGCTTCTCAAACAGCGCGAATTCAAGGTATTGCTCACCGGCTGTCCCCATTGTTACAACGTTATCAAACATGAGTACAAACAATTCGGCGGAAACTTTAATGTGGTGCACCACAGCGAATACATTCATGAGATGCTCGATCGCGGAATGCTTAAACCCCAATTCGGGACGGAGCGGAAGTATGTGTATCACGACCCGTGCTATCTGGGGCGCTACCAGAAGATCTTCGACCCGCCGCGCGAGATCGTAAAGTCGATTCCCAACGCGCAGCTACTCGAGATGAAGAACCGGCGGGAAAAAAGCCTGTGCTGCGGGGCCGGAGGCGGGCACTATTGGATGGATCTCAAGCGCGGCGAGCGGATCAACAATCTGCGCGTAAAACAGGCTCAAGCGGCAGGCGCCGATACGATCGTGACGGGGTGCGCATACTGCATGCATATGCTCCAGGACTCGGTGAAGCTTCTCAACTGTGATGAAACCATGCGTGTCGTGGATCTGGCCTCGCTTACTGCCGACAGCCTGGAGTCCCCCAAAAAATAGCAGGCTTCGAGGCTTTGGGTCTTCGAGATGAACCTCCGAGCCCTCGAAACTTCGAAGAGTTCCGTTCATGAAACAAACAAATCGCCGCAGGATTGCCGTTGCCATGATCTGCTATGGTGTGCTTATCTCGGTGGCGCTGTATGCCCTGCTGCCGGTGCGATCTTCCAATGAAACTTTTATAATGCTGGCGGTTCTGCTTGTTTTCCTTCTGCTGATAATCAAAACCCTGGCTCATTCCGAAGACGAGTAATTCCGCCGGGATCGCCGGCGTCTCGCCGGCTCTTTTCCGATTTCTGCGGCCCATCTGTGGGGTTGCGAAAAAGAGCCGCCGGGATGGCGGCGCTCCCGGGAAAGCATCTCTTTGGGTCCGAGCCGCGCCTGTGATATTTTGGGATGTCAATCCGGAACCGAAAGGGGATGCTATGCCGACCAAACTGAGGAGTGCGACGACTACAGAGGGGAGACGAATGGCGGGTGCGCGCAGCCTGTGGCGCGCCAACGGTATGCGCGAGGATCAGATCGGCAAGCCGATCATCGCCGTCGTCAATTCGTTTACTCAATTTGTCCCGGGCCATGTGCATCTGCATGCAATCGGACAGCAAGTCAAGAAGATGATCGAGGACCGGGGTTGCTTTGCCGCCGAATTCAATACGATTGCGATCGACGACGGGATCGCGATGGGGCACGACGGCATGCTGTACTCGCTCCCCTCCAGGGAACTGATCGCCGACAGCGTCGAATACATGATGAACGCACATATGGCGGACGCGATGATCTGCATCTCCAATTGCGACAAAATCACCCCTGGGATGCTGATGGCTGCCATGCGGCTGAATATCCCGTCCATTTTCGTTTCCGGCGGCCCGATGGAAGCGGGAATCGTAGGGGCGAAGCGCTATGACCTTATCGATGCGATGGTGATGTCCGCCGACGCTTCGGTTTCCGATGCGGAGATCTCGGAGCTGGAAGCGGCTGCATGCCCGACGTGCGGATCCTGCTCCGGAATGTTTACGGCAAATTCCATGAACTGTCTCGTGGAAGCGCTCGGCATGGCGCTGCCCGGCAACGGCACGATGCTTGCAACGCACAAAAACCGGATGGCTTTGTTTGAGAAAGCGTCACAGCGGATTGAGGAGATGGCAACCGCCCGTTACGCGCGGGATGACGAGTCGGTCCTGCCGCGATCCATCGCAACACGTCAGGCATTCATTAACGCCATGTCCCTTGACATTGCAATGGGCGGCTCCACAAATACCGTCCTTCACCTTCTGGCGATCGCACGGGAGGCGGAGGTGGATTTCTCCATGTCCGACATTGACCGGCTGTCGCGAAAAATACCGGTGCTCTGTAAAGTCGCTCCAAGTTCCTCGTACCATATGGAGGATGTCCATCGAGCCGGCGGAATCATGGCGATCCTGGGAGAGCTTGCGCGGGCTAATTTAATAGACACCTCCGTCAAGCGGGTTGATGGGACGAGTCTGCAGCCTGTGCTCGATGCTTTTGATATTTCGAGTCCGACGGCAACGGAAGCAGCCCGAAAACTGTATCTGAGTGCGCCGGGAGCCAAGGGCCGCAATCTGGTCCTTGCCTCGCAGGATAACTACTATCCGGAGCCCGACCTTGACAGACAGTCGGGGTGCATTCGCGACATCGCACATTGCTATTCCAAAGATGGAGGATTGGCGGTGCTATTTGGGAATATCGCGCAAGACGGATGCATCGTGAAAACCGCGGGAGTGGATCCGTCGATATTCCGGTTCACGGGGACGGCGTGTGTCTACGATTCGCAGGAAGCGGCTTGTGACGGCATTCTTGGCGGCGAGGTGAAGGCTGGGAATGTGGTCGTGATTCGCTATGAAGGACCCAAAGGGGGACCCGGCATGCAGGAGATGCTGTACCCGACGTCGTATATCAAATCCATGCATCTGGGGGCCCAGTGCGCATTGATTACCGACGGCAGATTTTCCGGGGGGACTACCGGACTCTCCATCGGCCATGTCTCGCCTGAAGCAGCAGCCCAGGGTGCAATTGCACTGGTCAGGAACGGTGACACGATCCGCATTGATATCCCAGGCAGGAAAATCGAGCTCGCGATCGGTGAGAAGGAGCTTGAGAAACGGCGCGCTCACGAGCTGTCAAAGGGAACGTCGGGATTCAAGCCGCAACGGCAGAGGAAAATATCGCCGGCGCTCCGCACGTATGCGCTTTTCGCAGCTTCCGCGGACAAGGGCGCCGTTCGGGTTCTTCCTGAGGAATAAAAAAACGCCACGGATTCCACCGACTTAAAAATCAGTGAAATCCGTGGAATCCGTGGCGTTTTTAAAATCTTTATTGCGCGGGATGACGCTTGTCGAATTCCTCCGCTGTCATGAAAGTCTCAATCACCGCTTTGGACTTCAGATCGTCAACATAGTTCCGTAGAGCCCTCTGCTTGGCACTTTTATCGAGATACTGCTTGATTTGGGGTTTTGCCGCTTCCGGGCTCACCTTTTCCTCGGGCTTCAACTCAATTACCTGTAGGAGATAAAAGCCGTTTTGCGCTTCCATCACGGTCGTCATGCCTCCTTGAGGTGTGGCGAATATTATGTCCTCCAGCGATTTTATGTTGTCGTTTCTGGAAAGATAACCTAAATCGCCTCCCTTGGAGGCACTGGCGGAGTCCTGCGAAAATTTGGCGGCTGCATCCGCAAACGTGATCTTTTTTGACTCAATGTCCGCGCGGATGTCTTCCAGTTTTTTCTTTATTTCTGCCTTCTGTTCCAGAGTGCTGGTCGGTTCTATCTTCAGGAAAATCTGTGCCACGTGCGACTGTGCCGGGACGGCAAATTTGTCGGGGTTGCTGTCGTAGAATTTCTGAATGTCCGCATCCGAGGCTGCAGGGACATCTTTTACTGCGAGGTCGATGACAGCCTGCATGCTCATGCTTTCTTCGATGTTCTTCCTCACATCCGCCTCGGTCATGTTTAATCGCGCCATCGTCTTCTGGAATGCCTCCTGCGAAGGATACTGGCTTGCGATCTGCTGGAATTGCTGATCTATTTTGGCCTTGTCCACAGTCACGTTCTGCTTTTTGGCCTCATTCTTCAACAAAATACTGGTGATGAGGTTGTCGAGTGCACCCTTAAACAGCACAGTGCGCCGTTGCTTTTGCTGCTCCGGCGTCATCGGGACATTTTGGCTTGCAAGAGCTTCCATCGCTGAAAGGACCTGTTTTTCCGTTATGGGCTCGCCGGAAACCCTGAGAACTACGACATTGGACTCCTGTTGTGTGGAGGCCGGAGTCGCGGTCGTAGCCGAAGGAGACGCAGCGGGCGCAGCCGGAGCTTTTTCCTGGGCTGAGGCCGTAAGGCACAGGGAACCGAAGACGATCATCACTGCAATGGAAGGCCATCGGGACATATAGATTCTCCTCTTGATTTGGGCAGCGGTCGCCGTGCTGAATTGCCCGGATATCATCGCTCAAAATCAGGCGAGATTGTCCGACGGGGTGCACCGGATGTCAAGACATCCCGTGCAGACGGGAGCGCAGGCCATTGCTTCGCGGTCTCCGCGCCTCCGCGCGACCGGCTTCAAGCTCTCCATATTTGGAGAAATGAGGTCGGAATTGTATCCTGTATACGAGGCAAGCGCTCGAATATGCTCTGGATCGCATCCGCTCTGGTTTTCCTGGTCAATCTCCCATTTGGCTATTGGAGATCGAGAGTCCCCAAATTCTCGATACAATGGATTCTGGCGATCCATGCGCCTGTGCCGCTCGTGATTGCGTGCAGAATTTTCTTCGGGTTGGGATGGCACCTGATTACCTTTCCGGTGCTCATCGGAGCTTTTTTCGCCGGGCAGCTTGCCGGTGCAAGACTCCAGCGCCTTCTGAACAGCGTCTGAAAAACGCCACCGATTCCGCAGATTTCACCGATTCAAAATCCGTGGAATCAGTGGGATCCGTGGCGTTGTTTGCTCTTGTTATGCGAGTGCGGCCGATGATTCGATTTCGATCGGCATCTCTTTCAGGATCTCGCCGCGGAGCCCCACGATAACGCAACTTACCGGCACCTTATTTTTTGCTCGGCCCGCTGCTTCAACCACAAGCCGCAACAAGCCGCTGCAACAAGGCACCTGCATGATCATGACACGAATGGACTTTACCGCGGCCTGGTCGATGAAGGCTGCCAGTTTCTCCAGATAGATCTCCTGGCGCGAATCCAGCTTGGGACAGGCGATCGCCAGCGTCCGACCCCTCAGGAAATCCCTGTGAAAATCGGACAGCGCGTAGGCGACGCAATCCGCGGCAATCAGGAGGTCTGAGTTCTGATAGTGTGGCGCCAAAGTGGAGATCAGATGAAGTTGGACCGGCCAGTGAGTGAGCTGAGATGGCGTCCTGCTCTCCTCGTCGGCGGATAACTGAGTGGTGGGAAAGGAGTAAGTCCTGGAGCCCGGACACTGCCTGGCTGCGGGTTCCCGATCGGTAAGCTCTGATGGGAGATCGATCTCCACATTTTGTTCGCGCAGATAGGAGATTGCCTGTTTCAGATATGCAGTCTGGAAATGAGTTTTCAGATGACCGAGGTGCGCCAGAATTACATTGGGCCCTTGTGGAACGATATTCTTCATGACCTCGATTTCGTTGTACTCCTCCGCCTCGCGTTCTTCGACCGTGATTGCGTTCTCGGGACAGGAACCGATACATGCGCCAAGACCGTCGCAGAGCAGATCGCCCACAAGACGCGCCTTCCCGTCAATGACCTGCAACGCGCCTTCCGGGCAATCGGCCGCGCACAGGCCGCATCCATTGCACTTTTCTTGATCGATTGTGATGATCTTCCTTCTCATATCTGCTCTCACTTTCCTCTTAATTTCACCTCTATAAGAATGCAGCATCTTCGCCTGAAAATCCTTGATCCGCGTCAAGAAAGTCTCGATTTAAGTTATGCTCCGCATGGAGCAGATAAGCTGCACGCGCTGAAGATCTGCAAGAGGTGGCGTCCCCAATTCGTCTATTGGCTGAGCCGGCTTTTCACTTTTTCCCAGGAGGCGGTGATCAGGAAGCTTTCGTCCATGTCATCGACCATCCGCTCAAATTTCTTCAAGGGGACGGAAAAGGCCAAGGAGGATGAATCAATGCCGGGGCGCGCCGACACGTCGAACATCCCCAGAACCGCGCGCGGGTGATTCGACTGAGACTCGATCAGCGGATACTGAACAATTGTCCCACAGCCGGCGCCCATAGGACAGAAAACGGCTTCATTGGTCGGTTCATCGTAGTTGGCGAGTGTAAACAGGCCGGAAAGAACATCCGGAGGCGCGAAGAAAATGACGACCTGCGGCTGATCTTTTTCCTCCAGCGCATCCCATCGCTTAAAGACGATGTATTTGGCCGGCGCCGTAAAGCTTGGGACATGCTTGAGCAGTTCCCGCACGAGTTCCGGCGTCTTTTTGTATCTCTCTCCCTCGAGCTTTCCGGGGATGCCGCAAGACAGGAAGTATTCAAAGTTGGGCATCAGACCTTGGCTGAAACCGAGATAGCGCTTGCCCCCGAAACAGGCCACGGACTTTGTGTCGAAACACATTGTCTGTCCTTGCCGGACGGCAGCGAGGTCTCCGATAAAGCAATGCTGTCCCTCGGTGATTCTGAAGGGCTGCGCACTCCCCGGATCATCCGTGTAGTAGAAAGCAATGGGCATCTCGGCAGTGGGAAAATATTTGTGCCAGCGTTCGATAAACTGTTCTTTCAGCCCTTGTTTCATTTCGGTCCTCCTTGGCGATCAGGATTCAATGGTGAATATTGATGATGTTAAATCAAAAGCTCATCGAAAGGAAGAAAGCGCCTCTTCGCGTCTTTGAGTCTTGGAGCCTTGGAGTTAAACTCAAAGACTCCAAGACTCGAAGACTCGAAGAAAGAATTGGTCCGATGGATACAGCAACGCTGAATAAGGTTCTTCGCATCTTGAGAAGGCAAATCCGGGAATGGAAGGTTCCTGCGGTAGGGGTGGTTGCGGAACGGGCCGTCGATCGTCCATTCGAAACGCTGGTCAGTACGATCCTGTCTTTGCGCACGAAAGACAAGGTGACGGAAGCCGCCTCGCGCAGATTGCTTGCCCGGGCTCCGAATCCGGAGGCCCTCCTCTCACTGTCGCTCAGAGAAATTGAACGGCTGATTTACCCGGTCGGGTTTTATCACACGAAAGCGAAAAACTTGATCGGAACGTGCCGGTCTCTGCTGCGAAATTATGGCGGCCGCGTCCCCCGGTCAATGGAGCAACTCCTCGAACTCCCCGGTGTCGGACGAAAGACAGCGAATCTGGTCCTAACGGTCGGTTTCGGCGATTATGGGATCTGCGTTGACACCCACGTACATAGGATTTCAAATCTTTGGGGTTATGTTGCAACCAAAACTCCGGAAGAAACGGAATTTGCACTGCGGAGGATTCTTCCAAGAAGGCACTGGAAAACGTTCAACGATATTCTGGTGACTTTCGGGCAGAACCTGTGCGTCCCGGTTTCTCCCTGGTGCAGCAAATGCCCGATTGCCGGCTTCTGCCCTCGGGTCGGGCTGAAGCGGTCTCGATGAGATTACTCCAATTTGTTACTGGATTTTTCCTCGAGCGTATGCAGGCTGATATCGGTCATCAGATCGCTGACCAACCGTTTGACCTCTCCGATGCAAAGTGTCACGCCCCGATGGACCTTGCCCGATTTAATCCTTGCCCTAATCAGTTTGGACAGCTTTTCCTGAATCTTGGTCTGCTCTTTTTTCAGCTCGGCCAGCTTCCGGGAGAGAACCGAAAGCTTTGAGCTGAGATGACTGGCTTTTGATCCATCGTTTTCGAAATCTTCAATTGCCAGGAGTTCCTTTTCCGTGGACTCGAAATCGGCTTTGGCCGAGTTTACGGCCTGATCCGTCTTGGTCTTTTGGAGGAGAAGATTCCTGGGTGCGGCTACCTCCACCACAGTCGTCGCCTCGGAGTTTGATCCCAGAATCTGCGCCTGCACTCCTCCGAGCGCGAGCAGCTTTCCTCCGAATAATTGACCTTTTCCACCATGCTTTCCAATCAGCGCGGATCCTTCACATTCCACATTGCAGTGCGCAATGAGATCTAGGACCTCGAGGTTGCCGCCGCACCGAACCGTGCAGTCGCTGAGGAATCGCGCTTCAATATTGCCGCCGGCCGTAATATTGGATTTGCTCTTCCCATATACTCCGGTGAGAAGAAAAATGTTGTTGCCTGCGATCAGGTTGGCTCCTTCCACCGTGTCGAGAATTGAAAGGTCCTGGCCGGCTTTGACGGTAAATCCCGATTCGACGGAACCACGGATGACGATGTTGCCCTCAAAAATGACATTTCCGGTTGAAGGATCTACGGAATCAATTTCGAGATTTGGATCCACCCGGACGGAGTTTTCGCGGTAAGCGGGTTTCCCGACTTTGGTGGCGACGATTATATCCGGATCATCTTTTGAGATTGCCGTGCCGGATTCGGGAATTAAAGCCCGATCCGCACCAACTGGGGCGGGAACCGGGTTTCCGTCAACGCCGGTGCCCGGAATGCCTTCGGCAGGGGGAATACGCTTTAATAACGGAGTTCCTACATCGACGGAAACGAAGAGTCCCAGGTCTTTGTAGTCGACCGTTCCATCTGCTCGTTCCTGTGGGACGCCTTTTTGTTCGGATTCCTGTACCAACTGTTCAAATTTTGCGGGTTCCCCCTGGACAGGAGCAATTCCTTCCGCGATCTGAATCCTCTCGCAACTCCCCTCGCTTAGGATCTGCTGGAGTATTTCTTCGTTGATGCCGAAAGAAACATGCCGATCGGCTAACGCCTGCCTGAGCGAAGGCTCTGTCAAAGCCATGCCTCCGAATGCGGGGGATACGCGGATCCAGGCCTTCAGACGGTCCTGCGGCACTTGTATCTCTATGTGAAAGTCTTTCCGCTCTGCAAGGATATATTCTTTGCGTGTTTTTAATCTTCGAATCTCACGAGCGAGTTGAAGCACTGCGTCTTCGTGGATCAGCCAATTCCCGCAGCCTTGTTCACGGATCCAATCCTTAATGTCACTGATTGCAAATCCGCCGGGATCATCCGGTGTGGGTTCAACAGCAGCGACAAGCAATTCTTCACTTGTTCCCCGCCTGAGGAAGTGAACACAGGAAGGCATTGCCGCTTCCGGATTGACTTCGTCCGGAACCGTTGGGTTATTTTCTTGAGGCAGGACAGCCTCAAGGTCGCTCATGAACGATTCTTCTTTCAAGACATCCATCCCGTTTACTTATCGGATGAACGATCGCGGAACTATAGATAACTTCGAAGCGGAAAAACCACACAAAATCCCTCACTACTGTCCCAACGTTGTAGATATCACCGCGTATAAGCCATTGGATTTAAGTAATTAATATACCATGACGCGATTAAACGATTTGAAATCGAATCCCCGAAAAAGCCACCATCCGGCAGG